>Ga0209124_10000078_pt1 | contig 91278 bp, 80 predicted proteins | sample BarGraIncu01122A_FD_184502 | JGI IMG/M metagenome (GOLD analysis project Ga0209124, IMG submission 184502) | Arctic peat soil microbial communities from Barrow, Alaska - Barrow Graham LP Incubations 011-22A (SPAdes) (version 2) | ecosystem: Environmental > Terrestrial > Soil > Wetlands > Peat...
AATTAATAACTGAACCAACAGCCATCGGACCATAAATCATTTTTTCAAAACATCCTATCTTTAATTGATTTTCTTTTCCGTCAGGATTTATGTATCCAATATTGCTGTGTGGACTCCATTTATCACCACATTCACATTCCGACTTTCCGACTGTACTGAAATTAAAACCGCATGAATCGCATACTTTATCGCCGCAGTAAGCATAAATTGTAAATCTATATTTACTTTCCGGCGGTGCAGTAAATGTAACAGGTAATGTTGTTGTTGTACCTGAGTTAACAATACTGCCTGAACCTAAATCAATTATATTCCACTTGTAATTAGCTATACAATCGGGTTTGTTGCAAACATAAGAATTTGCATTATAATTAATAACTGAACCAACAGCCATCGGACCATAAATCATTTTTTCAAAACATCCTATCTTTAATTGATTTTCTTTTCCGTCAGGATTTATGTATCCAATATTGCTGTGTGGACTCCATTTATCACCGCAATCACATGTATCATGGTATATTATTATAGAATCGCAATTCGGCAGTCTAAAGCATAACGTGTCATAGCATGTATCTGTTTTTACAGGAGTGTATAGGAACATTTCTGTGTATATGCAACAGGACCCGGTCTGACTGGTTGAGAACTGACCGCTAACCGATATTGTACTGTTTGCAGAAATACTTCCGGAGTTATTACCAAGGAATGTACCGCAGGAGTTTGACAAAACGTAATTACCGATTGTCGAAGTAAGATTGGTTAAACTAATTATATAACCGTATTTTTTAACACCCGTTGGATCCTTTATGCACCAGAGTGAATCGAGTTTAGTCTCCAAACAGCCTTGTCCGATGTTGCAATTCGGCATAGTTTTACAAATTTCAGTGCTATAGCAGCACCAGTCATAATATTGCTGACCGTCTATTAATCTGTGTTCATATAATGAAATATTAAAACAGAATTGAGAACCGGGATTTACTCCGCTGATTATCAACGTCTGTTGAGGCGAAATCATATTCGGAGCAATTGTAACATTACTGAAATTGGCAGGAGAAAATATTAACGATGAAGGCGATAAAGGATTAAACTGGAAGCCTGTAGTTGTATGGGAAGAATTATTTTTTATATGAAACGTATATTGAAATGTTCCATTTGGAAGACATATCAAAGAATCATTTATTAATTGCACACAGAGTGTTGGCGGAGGCGGTGGGATACACCGGGTTATCAGAGTATCTACGCATTTTACGGAATCTTTCCCCACCCATTCTACAAGAATATGTTGAGTTGTAGATGTATAATTTGTTAAACAGAAATTAGCAATGTTTGATAAATTTCCTGTTGGGATAAAATTATTCGGATAATTTGCCGGATTATTTATAAGATTAATTTTATTATCCGGATTAGTGTTTGTCGAATACCAATTGTCTGATATATTTGTGTTCCAGGTACTAAAAGCTACACCTGTTTCAAGTGTTGTTAAATTTATTTGTGTGAAATAATTTCCCGAATAATTATTATGTAAATTCAAACTGTAGCAACAGTTCAACGGATCTCCAGTAATATCTGCACTGACCTCATTACATACACAAGATGGAATTTTTACACAAAGAGTATCATAGCACCAGCAGCAGCCATCGGGACTTGTGAATTTGAAAATAATGCAGACTGATGAGTCAGGCGTAGCTCCGCTTATTGTAAACGCAGGCTGATTCGTTGTTTGCCCGGGAGTTACAGACGTAGATAATGTCAAAGGTGACGGAGAAACACTTATACCTGATGGTACAGTATTAACTACTTCTATTTTATTTATTGGGAAAGAAGAGTTATTAGTGAACGAATAATGTAAATTATAATTATTACCGTTGCAAAGTAAAGTATCTTTACTAAATGTAACACAAGGTATATCGCAATTTAAAGTTATTGTATCAGAACAAACTATACTATTATCATTTTTTATCCAGTTAACCACAACATGCTGCGGACTTGATAGTTTATTCATGCAAAAATTAAAGAATCCATTTTGCTGACCCGTAGGAATACTGCCTGCCAATTTTTGTATCGTAAATTCCTGCGGAGTATTAACAGGGAAAAACCAGCCCGATGGACTTCCTAATTGGCAGCTGCCTGTAACAAATGTATTCGGTGATTGAGCTAAGAATTGTATTTTTGTAATATTTGCAGTATTAGATGGATGTGTAAGATTTAAACTCCAGCAGCAGTCTCCAATTGCACTGCGTACAGGGACAACTTTAAATGAGTCACAGATACTGCCGTGATCAGGCGGCGGTACGCAGTCTCCTGTATTCTTTATACATATATTATCATACCCGATTCTTTCATTCTGATAGTTTTGTACATCAACCCTTAATCTCACTTTTGTAACATTGCTTAGGAGCGAATTCCAGTTAACCTCAGAACCCGGTGTCATTACCCAATGTCCATCTGAATTGGAAGGCAAAGTGCCGTCTGAATTAAGATACTTGAGTGGAGCACAATAAGTATGCCAGCCATCACCAACTGAAATTATATTCCAGGTAACGAAAGTAGCAGCAAAACCACTTCCTTCAATTGCTATGTAGGGCTGCATAGTAAGCGGAGGACTTGAAAAAGAATCTGTCGTATAGTAATAATCATCTCCATTATATATGTAATTAACATCAAAACATAATGAACCACAGCTATCAGTCATCAGATCTCCCCAGTTTCCGGTATAAGTACTATCAACATTGAAAAAATATGATGAACCTGATTGATCTGTTGTTTCTATATATTGTCCGGGATGACCGCCCGTCGGTTTAATTGTCTTTAGCGCATTGTTCACTTGCCAGCCCCCGGGTGTTCCATCTTCAAAATCAGTGCAAAAAGGTGCCAGGGGAGACTTTTTAACAGGAAGTGTCTTTATACCCCACCTGTCAAATATACTTATATTGCTTTGCAAGTCACCGACCTTAACCATCCATGCATATTTCTTTCCTGCTTCAAATTTCGGAGCGGACGCAGGATATTGAAAAAGTGTCTGCGAAATTCCTTCCTTTTCAAAGAATACTGTATTTCTTTTCATTGCTTCATCGGGAGATTGATCTCCTCTTATTTCTACAATTTTTATAGTATATGTTTGATTTGAACCGGGAGCTTTTATATGCATCCACGTAAATACAGGATTATCAATTCTTATTTCCTCTTCATCTCTCGGAGAAATTAGTTGAGGTGCATCTCCGCCTATAATTTTCTGGTCAAAGCAGTCTTCTCCTGCAACTGTATTATCCGTCCGGCGTAATTCGCAGCATATTTTATAATCTCCCGGAGGAGCTCCGCCCGTATTCATAAAAGATTGCTTATACTTCGGGTCTTTCGCCAGATAACTCACATCGGGAATTTTCGGTAAATCTGATACTTTGAAATTAGTCGTGCCTTTTTTTACTTCGAAAGTCATTGTCTGACCTGTAGCTATCAGCTCGCTGTTTTCGTTGTTTGTCAATGAACCGTAAAGGTAAGCCGTGAAAGTTTCTCCGGTATTTATAATAGTTGCGTTCCATAAATCCGCTGATCTAAGCTGATTTAACGGAGCACGCTTCATTCTGAATGTAACCTGAGCAAATAATGAACCCGAAGTTGATACGAGAATTATTACTGCGATAAGATATATAATAACTTTTTTCATGTAAGTATTTTTTTATTATTTTAATATTTCACAAACGAACGATAGTGTTTTAACCGGTTCTTTTTCATCATTTGATGTTACCGTTATTGTTTTACTGTTTATGCCTTCCCGTCCTTGTGTATTAAAAGTAACTTTTATTTCACCAGATTCACCGGGTGCAAATTCTTTTTTATCTCTCAGGGTTGCTCCCGTGCATCCGCAAGACGGGTGAACGGATTCTATAATTAAGTTAGCTGTTCCTGTATTTTTGAATTGAAAAAGATGCTCAAGCGTTTCTCCCTGCTGTACTTTTCCGAAATCAAATTGCATTTCATTAAATGTTAAAATCGCTTCCTTTTCAGTAGGTGTCACTTTTGCGCTGATTTTTATTGCTGCAAAACAGATAAAAGTAAGCAGCAGCATACTATAAATAATTTTTTTCATTTTAATTTTTTATTTTTATTTTGTAAAGTATATTTTTATTAGAATTGGATTTACTCAACTATCTTCCCGTTTTTTATCCGAATTGAACTTTTATTTTTCAGATTTTCCAGAGACTTTCTTAACACTTCAAGTTTTTCCTTCGGAATATTAAGGTCGTTTTCAAGGTCGGCGATTGCTTTTCGACTGTATCGTATTCTTTTGTTTCTGAGCTGTCAGAATCTTTTTGTATTATTATTAGCGGAGCTGAATTATGGTTTTGTTTTTTTATAATTCCCTTTAATCTATTCCAAATATTCATTGTGTGCAAATTTATTTAACACAAATTAGGACAATATAAACGTCACGGCAAGTATGAATCAATAAACGGTATGAATTATTAAGTTAACGGTAGTGATTTCTAAACTAACGGTAAAGGAGAATATGAAAATAATGATGATTATAGTATTATTTCTTTGGATAGAGTGCTGGCTGACACCGGTCAAAGACGCAATTCAATAAAATAAACCCCTTGTGATATTCTTCAAGGGGTTTTCAAAGTTAAGATTATGAATAATAATAATTTTTATTTCACCAACACAAGTTTTTTAGTTATTACAGATTTAATATCACCGTCGGTCATAAGTCTATAGAAATACGCGCCGCTTGAAATTCCCGAAGCATCAAATTGCACGGTATAATATCCTGCTGTTTTGAATTCTTTCACGAGAGTCCTGATTTCACGTCCGGACATATCAAAGATGGTTATTTTCACATTAGCATCTTTTGGTATATCAAAATCAATCTTTGTGACAGGATTAAACGGATTCGGATAATTCTGGCTCAAATTAAATTTAGCAGGAATTCCGATTTCTACGGTTCCGCTCAGATTATGAAATTCAAAGTTCCCGTTATTATCTATTTGTTTGAGTCTGTAAGAATACTTTCCTGTTTGAAGGTTTCTATCTTCAAACGAATAGATTGACGGAGTATTGACCGTTCCTCTTCCCGGCAGAAAACCAACTTTCGCAAAATTACCCGTAAGAGTTTTTCTTTCGATATCAAAGCCGGAGTTATTTTGTTCCGATGCAGTCACCCAATTTAGTTTGATATTTTGACCGCTTACAATTGATGTAAAAGAAGCAAGTTCAACGGGAAGCGGCGAATCAATTATTTCCACGGAGAAAGCACCTCCGCCATTACCGCCTGTATATTGGGCTGTTAGCACTACCGGCAATGCCAGCATTAGCAGCGCTAAGTATATTGTTATCTTTTTCATATTTTTATTTTGATTTTTAATTTTAAAATTGTTTTCATTGATAACCCCGGCTAAGGTGCTAAACGAACTCCACGACCGCCACAATTACTGCTGTTACTATTGTCGGCGTTTTCCGCAATGGTGCGGTCGGAAACCTGCAAGAGCGTAGTATTACTTTGGTTCCAAGCGCCGCCACGCCAACCTGTGCCTGCTGCTTGCGTAACACCGGTTATTCCCAAATAAATCGTATTTGCCGTTGTGGTTGTGCCATTTCCATTTATCCCCGGCCAGTAATTTACGTTTGCATCACCATTCTTATTCAATGTGCCATCTCCGTTTAATCCGGTAAAACTACGTCCCGCAACATCACCTACAGTTACAGAACGATCCCATAGATTGCCGGTCATCTCCATTATACCATAATACGTGGCGCCTGATGTTACGCGGGTAGATGTACCTGTTGCAAATACCCCAACCCGCACAGGTCCATTAATACTACCGGCGGAAGGAATAGTTGCAACATATGCAGCATTGCCACAGATTGCTATGCCGTTAACAACATTTGCTTGATCAGAATATAAGCGGTGTGTAGGCATAACAGACACCGTAAAATGTGTTGCATCTGTAATTCCTGTAACAACTGTACCCAGAGCAAAGGCGGCAGCGGTTTCGGCGCCGGCAATACCAGTGACGCTTACGGGCATTCCGATTCCGAGCCCCGTTGTGCTGATAACTGTAATTATGTTTCCTCCGGTAGAAGTAGCACCCGCATCAGAAATATAATTCGAACTATTAAGGTAATTAGTAGCTATAACTTCGTTGAATGCGCCGCTGTTGCTTAATGTATATGGGCTGCCAGCAATACCAGTTGTGCCCCAGGCATATTCGTTGGCTACTGCTGATACAGGTCCCCGGCAGGATTTTTCAAATTCCAGCTCAGTCATCGGGCGCAAGCCGCTCCAATCGAAATACGCCGCCATATCTGACCAGCTTATATCGTTACATGCTACAGACGAGTCGGCGGTAACATAACTACCTACCGCGCTGCCTGAAATACCATACCGAAAGCCACTGCTGGTGAATTTCCGTAACGTCGCCTGAGTTTGTGTCAGACTATTCAAAAAATCCACATACTCTTGTTGGCTTATTTCGTATTTCATGCAATAAAATGCAGAGTAACCGGTGGGGAATCCCGCTGAGAGAGTAGCGGTCGTTGTTCCTGTTAAATCCAAGCTGCCTCTGGCGGATAAATTAGATGCACTCGAACTTGAACTATTACCCTGAATTGTTGGTGCCGTAGATGTGATTTGAAACGGTATAGTAACCCCTGATATGCTATTAGCTGCTGTAAAGCTGAAATTTTCTGTTCCTCCGCTACCCACATAAAAATTCCCTTGCGGAACATACACCATCTCAACTGCATAAACCCGTATATCCAAAGAAGCACCGTCGGCTACTCCGTTTACTCCATATTCCCAGCGGAGTTGTGTGTTAGTAAATGTGTTTGTGCCGGTACCATCGGCATCCCTATAAATAAATGCACCGGTTCCATCGGTTGCCGGAGTTATGGTTCTGCCTGAGATTGGGGAAAGCCCAGTTGTGTTAATCTTAGCGTGTTCCCAGATTGCAGAGCCGGTAATAACATTCGCTGCACCGGATAAAGGAGTAGTTGGAGTTGCAGACACTGTAAAAGTTGTTGTATTTATAATTGCTGTAACAACTGTACCCGCAGCAAATGTACCTGTACCTCCCGATTTGCTTACTGGCATTCCAACTCTAAGCCCCGAAGTACTAGTAACAGTAATTGTAGTACCTGAAGAAGTAGCGCCCGCAGCTGAAGTATAATTTCCTCTAACCTTGTACTTCACAAACACCCATGCGGCATCATAGTTATTGGGAGCAGAAGAGGTACGCCAGGAGTTTTCCCAGGTGAGGTCGAACTGAACTAGCGTGAAATGACTGCCAGTGTTTTCACCTGTTAAACTAACACTTCCAGGAGTGACACTAATGTTATTTGAAAAAGCACTGTATGTCAACAGCATAAACATAAAGACAAATAAGATTTGCCTTTGCAGAGATTTAAAAGACATTACAAAGTCCCGTTGAAAAGAACAGGGATTTTGGGCTGAGTGCTCCGTAAAGGGTAAGAAGAAAGAAAGAACATTTAATAAGCTCTTCCGAATCTTTAACAGAACATTTTTGAAATTTTTCATTTGATTTATTTTTATTTGACGAAATATATTTTATTAGAATTTGATTTAATCAACTATCTCCCCATTCTTTATCCGTATTGAACTTTTATTCTTAAGACTGTTCAGAGACTTTCTTAACTGTTCAAGTTTATCCTTAGGAATGTTAAGGTCGCCCTCAAGGTCTGCGATTGCTATTTCGATTGAGCTGTATTCTTTATTCTCAATGCTGTTAGAATCTTTTTGTATTATTATTAGCGGAGCTGAATTATGGTTTTGTTTTTTTATAATTCCCTTTAATCTATTCCAAATATTCATTGTGTAAATTTATTTGACACAAATTAGGACAATATAAACGCCGCGGCAAGTATGAATCAGTAAACGGTATGAATTATTAAGTTAACGGTAGTGATTTCCAAATTAACGGTACCGGAACAAATGAAGATATTGGTAAGTAATGAACAATGAAGAGAAAAAACAAGCTATATTTAGATAATCAGTTCTCAAATTGATTGCAAACCGGCAAGAAAACTTTTAGAATATGAACTTTTAAAAGAAATAACACCGAGGGCATGAAGGAGAAATATTTTCAATATTCATCCGATGACAAAGAGCAGTCAGCGGATGATAAAATTATTCTTTTCTTCTCTTTTTCTTCGGGAGCTTCGTGAAATTGTTTTTAATAATTATTTTTAGTTCTGGCTTTATCCGTTTAGATATTATAAAATATCAAATTAGCTCTTCGGAGATATTTTTGTATAGGGTATTTGGAAGTGTAATTATAACTTCAGTGCCGGTTGAATTTATAGTTCGTAAACTCAGGTCTTCTATAATTACAGGCTGAGGCAGTTCCAGTTCCTGACTTAATAATTGAAGACGTTCTTCGATTATTTTTATTCCTTTAGAAATATGACCTTCTTTCTTGTTTTCACCGGATTTTTTCAACCCGATTCCATTATCTGTTATTTTAATTACAAGGCATCTGTGCAAATTTGATTCAATATTTACATCCTCAAACCTGAAAGATATTTTCACAAACCCTTTTTTGCCTGAATTCATTATACCGTACCATACGGCATTTTCAACGAATGGCTGAAGTATCATATTCGGAATCATAACTGAATCGATATCAACATCATCCCCGGCATTAATTTCATAGGAGAATTTATCCTGAAACCTTAACTTTTCTATTTCTAAATACAATGTCAGTCTGTTAATCTCTTCATCTAAAAGTATAAAACTATTACTCGCTATATCTAAGTTCTTTCTTATTAGCTTAGCCAGTATAAAAATATAATTATTCGCCTCTTCATTTCTGCCCTTGTTAACAAGATACTGAACCGAGTTCAGGGAATTGAATATGAAATGCGGATTCATCATTGCGGATAATGCCTGATGTTCTAGTTCGAACATCTTCTTTGAGTTTTCTATCTTTTCCGCGCTTTTTTTCCTGTTAAGATTTATACTGTATTTAGCTATAAATAAAATAATACCAGCGAAACACAGAAATATCAACAACCGGAACAATATCGTTTCTATAAATTTCGGTTTAATAATAAATGAAATATTTGAAGGCTCGCTCCATTCACTGTCTCTCATTTTAGCCCTGAAAGAGACGTCGTATTTACCTTCTTTCAAAGATTTAAAATCAAGAAAATCATTCTCTGTGTTTATCCATTCATTATTTAATTTATACTGATACTTCAAATTTGAAGGAGATGAATAACTAAAAACACTGTACAGAATATGAATATCATTGTTCCCGGGTTCAAATTCCAAATCATCAAATTTTGTATAAATTGAGTCGCCTGCTTTGACGTTATCAATTTTGATGTTAAGAGACTGATGTTTATAACCGTCAAACATATCTATATCAAAAGAGCTGAAACCGCTGCTCGTGCCTATCCACATAACATTTTTTTCGTTTTCATAATATAAAGTTAATACTTCATTAGATGGAAGACCTTGTGCCATATTTATTAATTTTACAGAATTATTCTCCAGTATGTAGAGGCCATTCATATTCCCTATCCAGATTCTGTCATATTTATCGACAGCAATCGAGGTTGATAAAGAGAGATCATAACCCGAAATGTTCTTAAAACTTGACACGCTGGAATCTTTAAGATTATAGCATGCTATTCCTTTTTCTCCTGCAAACCAGATTTTATTCCGGTTATCCTGAATGATTGATTTTACGGCTGAGTTTAAAATTTCGTTTTCGGGGAATAATTTTTTCTCCCTGTTTTTAATTCTGCATAATCCAAGCGTTGTTCCTATCCATAAATTGTTTTCATAATCCTCAAAAATTTTGTTTACTCTGTTGTTTTTGCTTTCGTCTCCGATTACACTAAAATAAGGTCCTTCATTCATAGCGTTTGTAATTTTTTTATTCGTAAAGATCTGATTCTGCCAACCGCCCACTAAATAATTAGTATCCTTTGTCATGCAAAAGGAAGTTCCCTGGAATAAAACGAACTCTGAATTTTTGTAGAATCTTTTAATTACATCGTAATTGTGTAACGACGAACACACATATATTTTATCATTGACTAATTTCATTTCCCGAACGAAATCCGTGAAATTGATTTTTGCTCCGATTTCCAGCACGTTGTATTTTCCGTTTTCTAATATATTTATTCCGTTCAGTGTTCCCAGAATCATCCTTCCATTTTTATCTTGTTCTATTGCCTGAACGGTATTGTTGCTCAGTCCGTCTTCCTCACTGTAATTATTGATATAAAAATTATGCAAACAAAATACTCCTTTTCCAAATGTACTTACCCATATATTGCCTTCCATATCTTCACAGAAATCATTTACAACTGTTTTCTGCAATTTTAAATTACTGCCAATATCAAAAATCTTATCCGAACCCGCCGGAATAACATAAAAACCCCTGCTTAATATAGAGAACCAGATATTACCCCGGCTGTCGGTCATGATGGTAGTAATTTTATCATCTTCAAAACCGGTCTTGATAACTTTTACAACATTATAGTTTTTTATTTGGTAAATTTTACCGGTGGAACCTGCAAATATATTTCCGTCCTTGCTTTCAAATATGCAGAAAATTTCTGAATCCCTGAAACCTCCTATATTTATTTTTTTAAAATCTTTATTCTCAACTTTATAAAAACCGTTCGATGTGGAAGCTAAGAATGTTCCGTCTGAAACTTTGTTTAATTTATTAAAAACGATTGGATTATTATTGGAGTCCGCGCCTAATACATAATTTAAAACACCTTCAATTTTTCCGTTAGTAAACAAACACAATCCGCCGGATCCATATCCATACAATTTATTTTGTTCAAGAAATATATAATTAATACGAACTATTTTATCATCTGATTTTGTATAATTCGTTATATTGCCGTCTTTTAAGATATTAATGCCTTTTTCATAATTTGCGATATATATTTCTCCTTCGCTTCCTTCCAGAATTGCCGTTATCGTATTCGAATTCAGTCCCTCTTTTATACCATAGTTTTTAAATCTATGTCCGTCAAATCTGCTGATTCCGTTGGCTGTAGCACACCAGATATATCCTTTGCTGTCCTGGAATATGTCATATACTGTAGAAGATGCGAGACCGTCGCTTGAAGTATAATGGTAGTAAGGCGGAGTTTGAGAGAAAAGAAAACTATTCAGAGGAATAAATACAAAGATTAATAGTTTAAGTGCTAATTTCATCATTCATAAAGTATTGAGAATCTTCTTTGCTGTATTGATAAAATCTGCAATTCTTCTTCTCGAAATTTCTACTACACTGCCGTCCTTTAAAGTGATATGACCGCCGTCTATTTTTGAATATTCCTTCACGTAACGCAGGTTAATAATATGTGATTTATGAATTCTGTAAAAATCATACTTTGAAACGGTACCTTCAAATTCTTTTAATGTTTTTGATATTAATAATGTCTTTCCTTCTTTTAAATAAACTTTAGTATAACATCCGTCCGCCTCAAATCTGATAATATCATCAATATCAAATACTTCAAAACCATTTGTTAAAGGAAGTGCGATTTTTGAGGATTTATTAGACAGTGGGAATTTGTCATTTTCTTTTTTAAATGCCAGCAATTTTTTTACTGTCTGTTGAAGTTCTTTTATATTGACCGGCTTCAAAAGATAATCTTCTACTCTTTCTTTAACCGCCCTGATTCCAAAATCAGAATGAGCGCTTACAAGTACAACCATAAAATTACGTTTACTGAAACACTCCAAAAAATCAAATCCGTCTAAAATAGGCATATTAATATCCAGAAATACAACATCCGGTTTATGTTTCAGAACAAGTTCTTTTGCTTCGATAGCCGATTCCGCGGTATCAATAACTGTCAGTTCATTACAATAAGATTCAATAATTGTTTTCAGATTTTCTCTGCCGTGTAACTCATCATCAACTATTATCGAAGTTAATTTTTCCATGTGCTATATTATTATTAAAATACACTCTAAAATTTTTACAAAAGAATGAAAGAACTAACTCTACATCTGCTATGCAATTGAAATTATTAATTTGTTGTAGAATTTAATATGTTCTTAAGAGTTTCCGAAATAAGCAATTTGTTTTGGGGGAAACGTAGTTCTCTCCGTATATTTTAATTTAATTGAAAAATGGCGTAAATGCAAATGTATTGCTTCAAGGTAAAAAATCTAAATAATCTATAGAAAGAAAACACCTCAATATCATAAGAAACATCCGGAATGAACCCGGAAACATCAGCACGGATAAAGAAAGACATGAATGAGTTCTTCTTTATTTAACAGAATAAAAAAGTGGCTGTTAGATGAAGTATTATATTTTCTTCAAAAGCAGTGTTAATATTCTCGGTAAACTTGTTCTGTTGTTGTCGTCAAAAAATTCGTTGATATCCATAATTTCAAGACCATGCATTTTTGCAGACTGTATGAAGTCCGAAATATTATGATTGAAACAGGTTAAAATTTGTTCTCCTGCTTCGGTCTCAAACCGGGCTTTACTGCCTGAATATTGTTTAAAAGGATGCAGTTCGCCAATATAAACATGTCCGCCTGAAACCATTACCTTTGAAACTTCACTGAATATATTCTCAAGGTTCTCAATATGTTCAAGTACAAGACTGAAACTTACAAGTTCATACTTCCCATTAATGAAAGTCCAATTTTTAGTAATATCGGCTTGTTGGAACCGAACTTTTTCAGAAGTTACTCTTTCTTTTGCTTTTGCAAGCATATCGGAAGAAAGGTCAACCGCAGTAATTTGTTTCGCTTTTGTTATAAACCACTCAGTGTTTTTTCCTGTACCGCAACCAATCTCCAGACAAGTGTCAAAACGAATGTCTGCTAAAGTTGTCTTCAAAGCCTGAGCCTCAAGGTCTCGTGTTTTGTTATTATCAGTATCGTACTGTTTCGACCAAATGTCGTAAGCTTGTCTTATATCCATATTTAATGTTTCAGAGTACTTACACTTAACGGTTCGTGTAAACGAACTTATTTAAATAATTTATATTTTGATTGAATTTAAAAATAATTCAATTAATCCTTAACACAACGAACGGACAATCCATTTACCTTATAGTCGAAGTTTCGGTACACATCTAAACCGCGATTATTCAGCATACGATACCACGCCTCGTCGTAATCTACCTCCAGCGAAGACCAGAAGCAAGCGTACATACCAATATATACGAAGTTCCCATAGAGGCGAAAGCCTGCGGGAAGAACTGAAAATCCGATTTCGTTTGTTGCTCCTTTATTTGGACTTTCCCATAACTCGGTAGTTTTCAATTTGCCACCGGCAATATCCTTTCCACCCAGATAATCTGTTAATATTGTCCAATCATCGTCAGTAGATACGTGCCAGCCTTCAGGTGCAAGTCCGCGAGTATCAGTTACGGCATACCAATTATATAATTTGCCGTATGTTGTTCCATTTTCAGTTTTATTTTCGTAATAGCACCAGGTACCTGTTGTTAAGTTATTCCACTTATCTATGTCTTTTACTTGCGGAATAACATCGCCGTTACGATAGTGTTCAACATTCAGATTTTCTGCCATCCATACTTGAGTATCGATTGTTACTGTTTTGTATGTATTACCATCAATGTCGGTAACTTGTGAAAAGGATTTGTTTACACCAAAGGTAAATATCAGGGTAACCATTAAGATTGCTTGTAGAACTATGTTATTTTTCATATTATATTTCATAATATTTTATAAAAAAAGTATTTTATTATTTTCACGTTATAACAAGTAAAAGATGAATCCTTATCAACTGCCGCATAATTTCCTTTCAGATTACTTTTTATTAGTTCCCGTTTAATCCAAACCGGTCTTGGAAATAATTTCACTTTTATTGAGACTCTCGATTGTTGAATAAATTAAGAAATAATATTTAACGTGTTAATTTTAAATATAAAACTATATTATCTTACCTCATAACTTACATCTGGTTTCCATTCGTCACCAAATTTTGTATATCTAACTGTTACATCTAAATTAACATCTTTTTCTTCTGTTTGCCCGGTAATATATTTTATAACATTTTTTGCTTTTACTTTGCACTGTACGACAGTTATTCCAGATACTTGTTCTCTGCCAACAATATTAATATCTTTTATAACCATATAATTTATTCCATCTTTTCTTTTATTGAAATAATTATTTATATCATCTTTAACAACATCGTCTTTGGGTCCTTTTGAACATCCAACAAGAACAATAATCGTTATTAAAAACAGAATAAATGAATTTACTTTTAAAATTAATTTCATAATGTATGGTTTTAATTATTAAAAAAATAATTTTGTAATTTTAAAACTAATGCAACAATGTATATTAAAACAAAGAGAAATTTTATTCAATTTTCTCGATATTCCGGATAATTCTTCTTGAGCCAATATTGGAAAGTGAAATATTCAACGATATTAATATTTATTTCTCCTTCTCTGCAAATATATTCCAGTCTTCACAGGCAATGCCTTCGGCTTTAATGGTTTTGTTTTCTCCTTCGGGTTTGTATGTGCATTTTACGAATCTGAAGTTATTAACACCGTTAACATCGGGGTTTAAATTAACGATTAAATCTAAAGTAAATTTTCCATCTTTAACATCAACGTTTTTGTAAACAGATGTGTCTTGCTCCCAATTATCTTCAACTCCCATTGTTGCACCATATATGAGAACTATGTTCAAAACGTTACCCTGCGTTGTTATTTCAAAGGTTAATCCTGACTCATAAGTTTCTGAAGTAGCGTTATATCTCCCTTCGTATTTGGAAATATCCTGCTGTATATTTGTATTAAAGTTAGAGGAACTAACATACTTGCCGGCTCCAGCTACAAAATATTCCTGAGAATAGGTTCTTCCGGATAATATAAATGCGGAGAGGACTAAAAAAAGTAAATGAGCTTTTTTCATAATTATTGTTTTTTTAATTCAGTTAATTTAGAGCTATAAACGCAATAATCCCAATGTAGAGTGGTAGATTATTTGATTAATGAAAATTAGTTAGTTTTTGAAATAAAACAAACGTAAAATAAGAAGATATAGGGTTTGTAATTATAAGAACCAAGATATTTGATTTTTAATCCGTTCAATCCAACCGATTGAAAAATGAGCAGTTTTCCACTCATATTGCATTAAACAATTCCTCGGTATGATCCTGAATAATCTATTCAATCGTGACACGGAACAGAGCAGCGAATAAATGTATGATCCCTTTTATTAAAACATAATCGTACTCAAGGGGCAGGTTGGTCTAAACTTTAAAACCGTTAAGAAAATCTAGTCACTTGAATAAAAGACTTTCAAGACTGCCCGATAGTCTATATATCAGCACCTTAAATTCCACAAATGGCTGTCAATTCAACGTAAAATCAACTACCTTCAATGTAGTCGAAATATCTATATGATATTATCTGCAGTAAGTATAATATTCCTATTTATTCGTCTTTATTAATTCATAAATATAATCGAGAAATAATGCGTTTAAAAATTTCTAAAATATTAAAGATTAGCATAATCTTCCTCCTGTTTTCAGTTTTTTCCAATGCTCAGGTTAAAATAACTTCCTATAACCTTTTAAACTATCCCGGAACAGATACTACAACGCGTAATCCTTATTTCCGCACTGTAATAAATTCCATAAATCCCGATATCCTCGTTGTTCAGGAAATTACTTCACAAGATGCTATAAATGGTTTTTTAAACGGTATTATGAACAGTAATGGAAATTTTTATAGTGCCGGTACATTTATCAACGGTCCTGATACAGATAACGGAATATTTTTTAAAACCTCTTTGTTTTCTTTTATCAGCAATACTCCTATTAAAACAGCTTTAAGGGATATAAATGAATTTAAGCTCGTTTGTCTTTCCAATCTCGATACTTTAAGAATTTATTCTGCTCATTTAAAAGCAAGTACGGGTACTTCAAATGAATTGTCAAGAGCCGCCGAAGTTGACAGCCTTAGAAAAGTCACCAATACTTTGCCGTTTAATTCATATTTTATAGTTTGTGGTGATTTTAATCTTTATCGTTCAGGTGAGCCCGCTTATCAAAAATTGCTTGAAATAACAACCGGTAATTATGGCAATTTTAACGACCCTTTAAATATGATAGGAACATGGAATAATTCTGCATATGCATCTTATCATACTCAATCATCAAGAGTTCGTTCTTTTGGTGGTGGTGCTTCGGGTGGTCTCGATGATAGATTTGATTTTATTTTATACTCAAGCGCAATTAAAAATCCGGGTAGATTAACTTATGTTTTAAATTCTTTGACCGCTTATGGCAACGATGGTAATCATTATAATGATTCAATTAATAAATCTCCCAATACAGTTGTTTCGCAGTTTATTGCTAATGCAATTCATTATGCTTCTGATCATCTTCCGATTTACGCATTGTTCTCTTTTTCAACAATCAGTTCTATCAATTTAATGAATTCAAATATTCCTTCGGAATTTAAGTTGTCTCAGAATTACCCGAACCCATATAACCCAACAACAAAAATTATTTTTGATTTGCCGAAGGATGCTAAAGTCACACTTGTTATTTACGACATTCTTGGCAGGCAAATGGCTAAACTTGCAAGCGGAGAGTACAAGAAAGCGGGAACATACATGGTTGAATTCAACGGTCAGAATTACGTAAGCGGAGTTTACTTTTACAAAATAGTCGCGGAAGGTGAAACAAAGTATACCGCAGTGAAAAAGATGATGCTTGTGAAATGAAGGGATCCCATAATTAATTTTGCATTAAAGATAAATTCATTTAATTAATATTGTAAGTTTTTTGAGCCTGTAAATATTTTTGTGTTTTTGGTATCCGCATTTAAAAATCGAACCTGCATCTTTCTTCAAAGATAATTAAAAATTGACTTAGAATAAGTCCCCAGTTTCTTATACTGTGATTCCATTTTTTTTCGACAAAAAAAGAAACGAGTCTAAATCAGTTCATTTTGTGCCATTGTTGGTGTTTGAGCGCAGCGACACCAACAATGTGAGATTGAAATGCATTTGGCGATGATAAAATTTAATTAAATGTAAAACTATTGGTTATAAAAAAACATCATTTTAAATAATTTGATGCGATATTTGTATAATTTCCATAAAAAGAGAACCGGGGATAAAGTATTTTTATGATTCATTTTCTAATCTGAATTTGCCAAATCTATCATTATTAAGTTACCGTTTTCAAATGTATAAATTCCTTCATATATAAGAATATATTCACTTTTGTCATCGATAATGCAATTTACATCCGTCGCATAATATTCCAAAGTGTTATCTGTTTCAACTGATGGTTCACCCAGAATTGATCGAACCTCATTTTTTTGCATCCCAAGTTTAACTCCCTTTTTTGAAGTAATATCATCAGTAGATAAATTACACATACTTTTTTTAGTTATGCTCACTGCACTTTCTTTTGCAATTACTATCTGCTCAGCTCCTCCGTCCATATATCCGAAAATCAGGAACACTTTTTTATCAGGGTCGAAATATGCGTATCCTCTTCCGTGTCCGTAATTGCAATTTGATTCTATTTCCCCGTATTTATTAAATATATCTGTGAACGGAGTCCAGATGTTAATATTTTTCGTTCCGTAATCAATATAAGAACAGGTGTCTCTATTAATATTAGATACAACTTGATTTACATCATAGTTAAATCCTGTCAAATTAAGCCAAATGAGAATAATTAAAAGTGTTAAAGATATTTTCATAAAATTTTTTAAATTTTCTGTTTTGCAGCTCCTTAAATTTGAATTTAATATTTATACAAAAAAGATCGTAATAATCCCGAGCTATTTTTGGGGATCATTAATTTAATGAAATTTAGTTACTTGAGGAAATAAAACAAATGATATTATAAAAGGTGGTATAATAGTTTTAGGGCAGTAATGCTCTCGTTTTTTTCTGTGGGGAAGGGGTTTTTATTTTGTTCGTTTTAAAGGAAGGGAATAAAAAAGAAGGTCCCACATTAACTACAGCCATATTTTAAAAAAGCTGTGCTTTTATATTATAAACGGTATAAACATTTTACTTCGTTTCATATATTCACTGTATTTTTCACCAAAGAATTTAATACATTCTTTCTCATCAAATATTGCCGTAAGATAAAGAAATGCAGTTGATAGTACTGTTATAAATAACAATAAATCTGTTGTATTCTTTAAAAATATACCCCAGGTTAAAAAAAGTAATGAAGAATAAAGCGGATGTCTTATATATTTAAAAATCCCCTTATCTATCAACTCGGAAGTTTTTTCAAATTGATAAAGTGTCTTTTCATATCTATTCTTTACTTGTTTTCCTGTTTTTTTCATAAGAATCACACCAGTGATAACAAGATAAACTGAAAATATCAGAAAAACCCATGAAAATATCTGTTTAACACTAAAAGGATTATCAAACCAAAATTTACAGTTATTAATTAAAAGCCAAATAATGCACTCCTCACTAAAGAATCTATAAAAGCCATGACTTTTAATATTAAATAAAGTCCGCCATGAGATAATAATAAGGGGTAAGCTTAAAATTCCAAAAACTATTAATTTTTCCATATATTAACTAAAACAGGTTTTTCCTATTTACATTTTTATTTTACTTTTTTCAGCTCGCCGGAGTCGGAGTTTTCTTGCAACAAAGTTAGTAAAAATTCCTGAAGTTTTTTTTCTTATAAATACCGGTCGTACATGCTGGAAATAGTATTTCTTCCAGAGTAACTGCTTTTTTGTACTTATCATCCATTGAGCCAGATCTGATTTCTTGAATTTGAGGAAAGTTAAACGTTTCAACATTTAATTATAATTCAAAAAAATAAAGAAATGTAAGTTAAGTTGAGTGACACTGAATTATACTTTTTCTGGGGAAGGCCGGAATCTTCGACCTGACGTTCACAGAAACATTGTCTATAGCCCAATTTGTGGCAGATACAAAACTGTTATAGAAGTACGTCCGCCCCGCTATTGCAAATGTTCTGTTATGCTTTTGTGCTACTGTTGATACAAAAAAGTGTCATGTCAAGATAGCTACAAAAATTTTGTGAAATCGGTTATACATTTGTACCTACTTCTTACTTATTATCAATTCTTTCTTCCAGTTGCTCAATCGTTTTTTTTGCATTTGCCAATCTGATTGCTTTATTTTTCTCAACCAATTTTGCCGTAGACCATTTTTCAACCTTGTTATGAAGCGGTATTAGAAATGCGGCAACACAAACTAAACCCAATAACATAAGCACAGGAGTATGATTCGTTACTCTTTCTAAAAAAGGATCCAGGAATAAATTAAAGAACTCAAATACAATCAGCAAAGCCATTACACCAAGAAATTCAATCAGCTTTGTACTGGTGATAAAACTGCGGCTGAGCAATAAAAACAGAATGATGAAAATGATGATACCAAGGGTAATTAATGCATATTCAATATCAAGTTTTCGTTCTGCTTCATCTTTTTTTTCTATTTCAGCTATTTCACTTTCTCTTTTTGTTTCATTAAAAAGCAGATTTTGAATCTGCATTGTTCTATCCCTGCTAAATAAACTATCTCTGGCTGCCAGAGAAATTTGAAGATACCGTAAAGCTTCTTTATCGTTTTTTCCTTCATATAGTTTAGACAGCAGTTTTCCTGACTCTATAACATTTTCCAGAACACTGGCTTTTTGTGCACAAAGCATCGACAGTCCTGCATAAAAAATACTTGAATCCTTCGGTTCGGCGTCTTCATAGAGTTTGGCGATATTAAGAAAAGTAAAAGACAATCCCAATGAATCATTATATGAAATTCCGTTTCTTATTGCTTCTCTGTAATAAGCCAATGCCAATTCTATATTACCCATTTTAAATTGCACCTCGCCTAACCCGTTAAGTGTAAGATTAAGTTGATATTTATCTTTGACTAAATTATAATTTTCATAGCTGCGCTGATAATACATTAATGCAGAATCCTGTTTGTTAAGCACCGCATATAAATCACCGAAACATCCATTCAACTCGGCTAACCAATAGTTATCATCCGGATGCATGGATTCAGATTTTCGATAATAGTTAATTGCATTTTTATAATCACCCTGTGATTTATAAATTAAGCCAATGCTATAATAAGAACGTGCCATGCTATTTTTATCGTTCATTCGTTCGAATATTTTTAATGCATCTAAATAATAATCAAGTGCTATGGGGTAATTGCTGATGCTCCAATACTGATTAGCTAGCTGGTGCAAGCAATCCGCTTCACCTTTTTCATATTTTATTTTACGTGCCAGTTCAAGGCCTTCCTGTGCTGTTTTTAAACCATGTTCAAAGGACTGGTCATAAAAACTTAATTTGACAAGCACCATCACTTTTACAGTATCTTCTTTAGTAGCAGCCAACAATTTATTTAAACTGTCCACCTGCGGCGCCTGTGCCGATATTCTTACTACTGATGAGAAGAATATTAAAAACAGAAATATTTTTTTCATACTTAATTTTTAATTATAATTTCTTTCAAGTCTTAAGATTTGGTATTTCATTGCTGGTCAGTTTCAAATTAGCAATATCGCCACAGCATGAAGCATAACATCTGTTATACTCTGCTAATATAACATTAATAGCATATAACTGCAATGTTGCTGTTGGATTTGCAGGGTTTTTGTTTTTATTGAGTAGCGTATTTTTACAAAAATTTATCGATGGGTGCATGTGATTTCCCAATTACAGCACCTATAAAAATTAAAACAACTACCGGTAATTTATATTAAAAACGGTCAACTTAAGATATTAAATAAAAATAAATATAAAATTATAGGGTAAAGTAGTATGCTAGCTTATAGGCTATTTTTTCTCAATCCGTTCGGATTTTTTCGACAAAATAAAAAATAAACCAAACACGGTTCATTTTTTCAGTAATTCTTCAGCGTGCATCCGAATTGTTTTTTCTATTGTTCTTTTAAAAGGTGCAGCCAGAAAGGGGATATCCCCTTTTATCAATACTTCTGACTCACTTATGGCTAAACTTCCGCTGACCTTGAAGCTTTTAATCTTAAATTTAAATTATCCGGTGCTGCCCGACCAGGATTCTTCTAAATCACTGATTCGGTCTGAATGTTGGGCTTTTAAATCCGGGCGGTTATTGAAGCGTTTGTAATAAGTTACTAAAGCTAAAAGAATTATTCTAAACCCTTAGTCCCAAATTTATTATCGTTAGTGAAATCCTTAATATCACGGCGTACCCTTAAGTATTTTTCCGGTGTGGAAACGGGATAACCTAAACGACAGGAAAAAGCAATCTTTAAATTTTCAGGAATATGAAGAATGTTTTTTACTTCTTCCTCTACTGTGTCTGCACTAAGGGAACTCAGGATATGAAAGTTGATGCCAAGAGAATTTGCCATGAGCCACATATTTTCCATTACACATCCTAAACTCAAAATGCCCAGGAAATCGCCTTCGGAAGCCGGGGCTCGTTTAGCCGGATCATACACAACAATCAGCATTAATGGACATAACGGGAAAGGTCTTTGTATTGATGAATCCGCTTCCTCATCATATTTATCCAGCCTGAAATCAGGGACTCTCCAGGATGGAGGGAACATCGCAGCCAATATTCCTGTTTTTTTTCTAAGCAGCTCCTCCTCTGAAAAAGATAACTGCTGATAGTTTTCCCGGATAAAGGTTTCTGATATCGGGCGTTTTATTTTTGCAATGGACTGCAGGATTTTTTCATCATCCACAACAATGATTTCAAAATTCTGCATATTATGCGCTGAAGGAGCCCAGCGTCCTGCTTCCAGTATTTTTAATAAATCCTGTTTCTCTATAGGATGTTTAGTGTCAAATGGCATCCTGGAAGATTGCCTTGCCTGCATGAGTTTTAATAATTCATTCATATTACCTCCTGATTTAAAAAAATATTTATTATTTATTTATTGACCTATTTTCAACACTGACCTGAAATGCACTTTTGCGGTCATCATTTTTTCATAAGCCAATGCCGCTTGTTCCAAAGGAAATACTTCAACCATTGGAATAATCTTAGTCATGACACTGAAATTAAGAGCATCTTTTATATTTCCTGTTACAAATCCGCGTATAGAACGTTCACCTCCCAATAAAAGCATTGGAGGTATCTGCATCATATCTCCGGCACCTGTAACAATAATTGCCTGCCCGTTACGACCAAGTCCCGGAATTAAATCAGAGATTGCTTTCCCGCTTGGTGCTGTACAAAGAATTACCCGCGCACCGCCTAATTTCATTAATTGCTTTACTGCTTCGCCTGTATCAGTATCGATATATACATGAGCACCCAGTTTATAAGCGAGTTCTTCCTTATCCTTGCCGCGGGATAATACTACTGTTTTAAATCCTAATTTAACGGCATATTGCACAGCAAGATGTCCCAATCCTCCGAGTCCGTGAATTGCTACGACATCTCCGCCCTGAGCACCACTATGTATTAATGCTCCAAAAGTTGTTCTGCCGGCACACAATATAGGTGCTGCATCTATTGAGCTCAGCTCATCAGGAATATTTACCACTGCTTCCGGTCGTGCTATCATATATTCAGCATAACCGCCATCCAGGTGAATGCCCGTAGTTAAGGACTTCTCGCAGGCACCGAAATCACCTTTACGGCATGCACTGCACTGATTACAATGACCACCGTGCCAGCCAACACCGACTCTTTGTCCTGCTTTCCAGTTAGTAACCATCGGTCCTATTTTATCTACTATCCCCACCACTTCATGCCCCGGAACGATTGGATATTTAATTCCGGGAAAATGTCCTTCTTTGGCTATAGCATCTCCATGGCATATCCCGCATGCTTCTACTTTTATTAAAACTTCGTTATTCCCGGGTTCGGGAATTTCTTTCTGAATTATCTCAAAGTCTGCACCCGGTGAACTTACCTGAACTGCTTTCATTAACTGCATAAAATTATTTTAATAGAAATTTTGATTTAGAATGAATATATATAATATTTATTAAATTAAACAATTCTATAACTTGTCTTTTTCATTATTAAAACTTTTGAGGGGAAGCTCTCGCCTATGGGTTGGGGGGTTTATTTTGTTCGTTTAAAAGGAACGTTATAAAAAAATGAGCAGTCTCCCCACTCATTTCTTCAAAAGTATCTCCGCCTTTTCCGGCAAAGGGATATCCCCTTTAATCAGTACATAGTTGTTTTCTACTAACAGGCTCCCGCTGACTTTGAAGCCTTTAATCTTGAATTTGAATTGTCCGGCAATTAAATATACACTTGTTAGCAGATGTTTAAATAAGCTATTCCGGTCTAGGATTTGAGCCGTTAAATAATCTCCATTTCCATTCGTTTCCTTTTTTAACCAGGATACCTGTAAATCGATATGGAGGTTTTCTTATTTTTCCTGCTTTAGTTTCTACTACCATTTTCCCATCAACAAATACCCAGGCAGTATTACCACTGTAATCAATATCAATCCTGTCCATTTCCCAGGAAAAACTGGCATAATCAAAAAGTTGGGTTAGCCATTCTTTGATTTGATTTTTACCTTTAAATACTTCTCCGCTGTCCGAACCTACTAAGAGTATATTCTCAGAGTCATCAAATAGTGATATCGCTTGATCTACATTCGAATTCTTAGCAGCAGCATTCCACAGTTCCAATGCTTTAGTAATTTCGCCTTTGACATTATCGGTTAGAATTTGGGCAGTTAAAGAATTAGATACTACTAATAATAAGATGAATATTATTGTCCGAAGGAAAATGTTCTTTTTCATAATCATTTTTATTGTTTAATTATTTATTATCGCTAACGTTTTTTGGCTTGGCGAAGTGGGGAATTAAAAATACAAATGTTCAATTTAGTATAAAAGTACAATAGAATTCTAATGTCCAAATATAGTGCAAAAGCCCCCATTTTGCCAAACCAATGTTAGCAGTAGGCGTTTTTGAGTTATTCATTTTTAATCTCGTTCCTCCGCCAACAATTTTATCATAATCTAATCCTTAGGCTCCCGCAATTCAATTTTATTTCCTTCAAGGTCTAAAATATGAACAAACTTTCCATAATCATATGTTTCAATTTTGTCCACGATAGTTACGTTTTTCTTTTTTAATTCTTCAACCAATACTTCTAAATTATCTACTCTATAGTTTATCATAAAGTCTTTTGTTGAAGGGTCAAAATATTTTGTATTATCCGGAAAAGGATTCCACACGGTAAGTCCCTTTTTTGTGCTGTCATCATTTTCTCGCCATTCAAAGTTTGTTCCATATGGACTTGTGACAAACCCAAGGTGAGTTTTATACCATTCGTTAATTGCTTTTGGATCTTTGCATTTGAAAAAAATGCCGCCGATGCCTGTTACTTTTTTCATATTAATTGTGCTTTTATTTTGTTGAGATGTTATTATTGTTTTAAATGCGAAACCAAAGCAAAATGATGTCGCAATTATCAGGATTATTAAAGTCGCTTTTTTCATTGCTTATATAAAGTTATATTTTTTTTCGTTATCGAATACTTGTTACTCTGTTATTGTTGGTTGTCGTCACGCTTACCGCTAAAGTATATATTTATAATAAAAAGAAACCTGTACATCTATAATTATTCAGATTTAATTCTATAAACAAATTTATTTTTTGAAAAATTCAAATGGAAAGAAATATTCCTTTATCAAAAAACGAATATCCTCCCTAACTGCTGGAGGATATTCGCAATGTGATTAAATTTAAAATTAAAATTTAAAACCCTGATGGTTTTGAATATACGGTTTTGTCATAATTAACAACTACAGAAGTCTCAAAGGATGTTTGAAAATAGACTATTCCTATTATTCCCAATAAAATCAGAACTTTCCTATTTCTTTCATAATAGAACTTTAAAATATTTGAAAATTATTATTACTCCTTCTAAACTAGTGCTTAGGAAGGAGGATAAATCATTCATTATCTGTTTTATTTGTGTTTGACCATTGGATAAAACGTGTAAATGAGACTCCAATCGACATCCCCAATGCAAGGATAAACCAGAAGCCGGCATCACTTGGTTTACATTCTATTCTGGAATTAAAAACTATAAACAAACAGGTCGTTATTATAACCGGGAATAAAACAGCCAATAGACCTTTTCTCTTTTTCATGTTATTTAATTTATTTATTCAATTAATTAAAGTATTCTATTTTCTATCGCTTTCCCAATATATTAATTGCAAATGAAAACTAATATTCCCTTTATAATGCAAATATCCTCCCTTGATGGAGGATATTCGCTAGCGTATTATGAAAATCTTCCCCGCTCATTGTTCCCAATCAAGTGTTTTAAGACCGAACAGTCATGTTTGGAAAGGAGAGTGATATTATTTTATCAACAACATTTTCTTCGTATCTGTAAACCCATCAGTGATTAGTTTGTAGAAATAAACTCCGCTTGAATAATGCGAACCGTCGAACGATGCTTCGTACGTACCGGGCTTCAGCGATTCGCTCACGAGTGTTTGCACCTCGCGACCCATTACGTCATAAACTTTCAACACCACATTGTCATTCCCGCGAAAGCGGGAATCCAGAGCAACATCAAACTTTATCTTCGTCACCGGATTAAATGGGTTAGGATAGTTCTGTGACAGCGAAAATAAAGAAGGAATTGTTGTAGTTATTTGATTTACCGACGTAATATCCGAAATCAATCTCCTGCTAATTCCATGATCATAATTTCCTGCATAAATATATCCGTCTGCTGTTATTAAAGCTGATATATTGATTCCTGTAAGTCCCTCATTTTTTACCACCCATGTATCACCATTGTTCGATGACATGTATATTCCATTACCTGTTGTTCCTGCAAATAAATAATTTCCTTCTGTTAAAATGCACCAGGCACCTTTATCTGCTAATACCGCTGACCAGTTTGCACCTTCATTGCTTGAACGTAACACTCCCGGTACATTGTTGCAGGCAGCAAATAAATAATTAGAATTAGCAGTAATATCCATAACTGAATTTATATTCATAACTGAATCCCAACTGACTCCTTCATTAGTCGTAAAATACAGACCTGTCAGGAAATAATGATTATCCCTGAACATTCCTGTGAATATTTTTGAGCCTCTTTGATAAAAACAATTAGGAACACAACCTGTACGGTTATATACACCATTCCAGCTAACTCCGTTATTAGTAGATTTATATATTCCTGAATATGCGGCACCTGCGTATAAATTAGAATTAAAATTCTTTAGTGCATAAATCGTTATTCTGTTCAGAGATGATTTTGTCCAGTTTATTCCGTTATCGGATGAAATATAAACACCCCCTGTATCTGAAATATAATCATATATACCTGCATAGAGAGTTGTTCCAATAGATGTCATTGATCGCGCACTCAGCCGTGGATTAAGTTTTGATTGTATCCAGTTTAATCCTCCGTCACCCGAATAATATATCCCATTGCTTACTCCTGCGAACAATCTTGTATTAAGTTTATAAAAACAATATACATTAATGTCAGGCGGTAAATAGTGTGTCCAGCTTAATCCGTTATCAGATGATAAGTGAACACCTCCGTATTCTAATCCTAATATTAAAACATTATTCACTTTTGAAAGCGATATCACTTTTCCATTTGGAACTGTGTTTAATAAATTCCAGGTTGTACCATTGTCTGTTGATTTATAAAACTCATAAATTGAAGTACTTGCAATCGTACTCAAATAAATATCCGCGCCTATAACTGTTATATTATAAATTGGACGTCCCTGGAATGCTGAATTAACCCAGCTAATACCATTGTCGGAAGATTTATACAATCCGTTTAATGTTGTACCAGCAAATATTATTCCGTTAATTGTATTCATTGATGAGACAGAAACACTGTCAAGTCCTCTTACGCTCCAGTTAACTCCGTTGTTTGAGGAATATATCACTTTTCCCGGCGAATATTCTCCCGTTCCTATTCCCGCAAAAATATAATTATCCTTTACTGTAAGTGAAGTAACAAAGTTAGATCCTGCACCATAAACAGTTGACCAGTTATAACCATTATTTGTGGATTTCAGTATAGCTGTTCCATTAGATGCAAATATATCAGAACCGAATGATATCATACTCGTGAAACTGTAGTATGAATTAGAGGTTTGAGTCCAGTTTATTCCTTCGTTGGTTGAAACAAATATACCTCCAGACCCTGCTGTTATAAGGTAGGAATTTTTTTGAAGTATTACTGATAAATTAACGGTTAAAGAAGACTGCACCCATTTAATACCGTTATTCGTCGAATAATAAAAACCTGTCTGATTTGCAGAATATACTTTCCCGTTTGCAGAATAAGTGTAATAGGAAACACTCGGTAATCCTGAACTTACGGATGCCCACTGCCCATTAGCATTCATTGCTACGAGCATTACTAAGATGAAAAATAACTTTTTCATAATCTTTTATGTTTTAAATATTTTCCTGACTATTTATAACTGGTCAGGAGGTGAAAAAATATTTTAAACGGGAGTCCGCCGCGGTGGATTATCTCTCACCTAAATTTAAGAATTTTATTCGCTAATTGTCACGTATTTTATCTAAAACGCAAATATCCTCCCTTTGTGGAGGATATTCGCATTGTTTTATAAAATCTTTCCCGCTCATCGTTCACAAAAGAAACCGTGAACGAGAGCAATAGAAGTAATAACTATTTTAAATCATAACGGTCTGAGTTCATCACTTTCACCCAGGCTGCTACAAAGTCTTTTACAAATTTTTCTTTGCTGTCGTCCTGTGCGTATACTTCCGCATAAGCACGCAATATTGAGTTTGAACCGAATACCAAATCCACACGCGTCGCCGTCCATTTGGTCGTCCCTGTTTTCCTGTCAACAACGTTGTATAAATTTTCACCCGCAGGCTTCCAGGAATATTTCATGTCCGTAAGGTTCACAAAGAAATCATTGCTCAGCACACCTTCCCTGTCCGTAAACACACCGTGCTTGGTTCCGCCGTGATTCGTTCCCAGCACACGCATGCCTCCAATCAGTACAGTCATTTCCGGAGCCGTCAGCCCCATCAGTTGTGTTCTGTCAAGAAGCAGTTCTTCCGGTTTCACTGCATAATCTTCTTTCAGCCAGTTTCTGTAGCCGTCGTGAATGGGCTCTAACGATTCGAACGATTCTGCATCGGTCATCTCATCAGTTGTATCACCGCGTCCTGCATTGAAAGGTACTTTGATTTTTACTCCTGCATCATTAGCAGCCTTTTCCACTGCCGCACTTCCGCCCAGCACAATCAAATCTGCAATGCTTACTTTTTTCTGCAAACCTGATTGTATCTCCGAAAGCTTTTTCAATACTTTCTGTAATCTTTCCGGTTCGTTGCCTGCCCAGTCTTTTTGCGGGGTTAAACGAATCCGCGCTCCGTTTGCGCCGCCTCTATAGTCAGAGCTTCTGAAAGTTCTTGCACTGTCCCAGGCTGTGTTTATTAATTCCGCCTGAGTCAACCCGCTGTTTAATAATTTCGATTTTAAATCTTCTATTTCAGAATCACTCAAAGTGTAATCCACTGTTGGTACAGGGTCCTGCCAGATTAAATCTTCTTTTGGAACATCCGCACCAAGGTAACGGCTTCTCGGACCTAAATCGCGATGAGTTAATTTAAACCACGCTCTTGCAAAAACTTTTGTAAAGTATTCCTGGTCTTTAGAAAATCGTTCTAAAATTTTTCTGTATTCAGGGTCCATTTTCATTGCCATATCTGCATCCGTCATCATCGGGTTCTGGCGCTTGCCGGGGTTGTGAGCATCAAGAGGTCTGTCTTCTTCTTTTATATTAACGGGTTCCCACTGCCATGCTCCTGCCGGACTCTTTTTCGATTCCCATTCGTGATTCAGCAGCATTTCGAAATATCCGTTATCCCATTTAGTCGGATTCGTTGTCCAGGCTCCTTCCAGACCGCTCGATACGGTATCTCCCGCATTTCCTTTACCTTTGGAATTCATCCATCCAAAGCCTTGTTCCTGAATCTCTGCACCTTCGGGTTTTTCGCCTAAAAAACTAACATCACCATTCCCGTGTGTTTTACCTACTGTGTGTCCGCCAGCAGTCAATGCCACAGTTTCCTCATCGTTCATCGCCATACGTTTAAAAGTAACTCTTACGTCGTGTGCAGTTTTCAGCGGGTCAGGATTTCCGTCCACACCCTCAGGGTTTACATAAATCAATCCCATCATTACTGCTGCCAGGGGATTTTCTAAATCTCTTTCTCCGGAGTAGCGGCTGCCTTGGCTGCCTGTAGGGGCAAGCCATTCCTTCTCGTTTCCCCAGTTAACATCCTTCTCAGGATGCCAGATGTCTTCGCGTCCGCCTCCAAAGCCGAAAGTTTTCAGCCCCATAGATTCGTAAGCCATATTTCCTGCTAAAATCATTAAGTCAGCCCACGAAATCTTATTCCCATATTTTTGCTTAATCGGCCACAAAAGCCTTCGTGCTTTATCCAGGTTCACATTGTCCGGCCAGCTATTCAGAGGAGCAAAGCGCTGGTTACCTGTGTTGCTTCCGCCACGCCCGTCTGCAGTCCGGTAAGTTCCTGCCGAATGCCACGCCATACGAATCATCAGACCGCCATAGTGACCCCAGTCTGCAGGCCACCAATCCTGGCTGTCAGTCATAAAAGATTTTAAATCATTTTTAAGTGCTTCTAAATCAAGTTTTTTAAATTCCTCCTTGTAGCTGAAGTCTTTTCCAAGAGGATTTGTTTTAGTATCTTGCTGGTGCAGGATATCCAGGTTGAGCGCTTTAGGCCACCAATCCATAACGGAATTTCCTGCTTCTGTGATAGCTCCGTGCATAACGGGGCATTTTCCTTTATTTGAATTGTCCATAGTATTAGTTTATAAAGTAATAAACTATTTATTTCCTGATAAGGTTTCATAACACTGGCAGGTGATAAGGAACTCTGAGAGGAAAAATTATCTTATTATAGTGTTGTGTTCATCTGTTACTATTCTTTTTTCCCATTCCCTTCTAGTTTGTTCCATTGTTTTTCTAATAAGTTCATCCGTTAATCCTAATCTGTCTGCATATATTTTTGTGTAATTAGTGAGCTTTTCATCTAACACTTTTGCCCGTTCACAGAATTCAATAAAATCTTTTATCATCCTTTTCTGTCCACTATCGGAATAAAATAATTCATTATTAAATCGAAAATAATCATGAGTAATGTAGTTTCTTAATTTTAAAACATTATTTAATTCAATGCTATCTTCATCCGATAAATTATAAAGAACACTTACTTCTTTTATTAATTTCCCAAAAGTTCGTTTACCTAAGTCATAAGTATCCCATAGTTCATTAATTTCTTTTGGAGATCTCAAGTTATCTTTTGATTGTCGGAAAACTGCAATCATATTAATAGATTGTTGCTCTAAAACTTGTGCACAAAATACTGCCTGTCCAAAATGAGCATAGATTTCTTTAGCTTTATTGTTACTATCTAAAGTCTCGAATAATTCAATTTCTGTCTTATAGTCCATGTTTGATTCTTAAATTCTCCTTCCCAAGGTCTACCTTGAGAGGACATTGCTACAATTAGTAATTCTAATTTGTATTTGATTTTTATTCTTCTCACCTTCCCAAGGAAAGATTGAGAAGACGAGAAGAAATCATTCTTGAGCACTTTGGGATTTTCTCTGGTTACTATGCTCCAGCGTAGTAACCATTTAATTTCCCGTTACAACGCCGGAGCATTGTAACGAGAAATATCTATCATCCGTAACCGGAAAAAAACTTTTCCCCTCCTTCAAGCGAATAACAGGAGGGGGAATACGATGACGCGACGAACGTTTTCAAAAAACTTTTACACCTTTACACAAAATAAATTGTAATATTGATATTATCAGAAGAATAATGTAAAAAAACATGAGAAATAATGAAAGTTTTATCATTTGTTTCGATACTGAAGGTTTCTTTAGTATAGATTTTCTAATCATTAAATCAAATTTATTTGGCTCTTTAATAGAATCATCAATTTGAAGAAATGATTCAACATCCTTATTAATTGTATCATAATTTACAGAGAAGAAATTCATTCCACTACCTGAAGTAGAGTGTTTTTCAAATTCTGCAGTTTTCTTTTCCCATCTTGTTTGCCAAAACTTGCTACCCAAATTAACTTTATACCATAATCTTGATACAATAATTCCAAACACTGATATAATTATTGAGAATATTATATTATTCTTCAAATTTAATAAAACACCAGTAGCAATAGCAGTACATAAAATTAAGAAATAATTACTCCTTTGCCAGAACATTTTTATTTCAAAATTACGAGTTTCAATTGCTAAATTATAAAATTCTTTATTATTTATTGATTCATTTGTATAATCCATATTTAATATTTTAAATATAAAAAAAATATTTTCTCCTCTTTCCCAAAGTCCTCTTTGGGAATGAAAAGAAAGTTCTACTTTTAATTGCAAAAATAATTTAGATAAACACTTTTCCTACAATTTACCAATTTTATTTTAAAAAAAGACTTCAAAACCTTTCGGGTTTGAAGTCTTTTTGTTTATCGTTGGGGGAGGTTAATCCGAACGAAATTAATTTCTTATTTAAAGAAAAAAAAGAAATTCTCTCATCCACAACAAACGCCTGTATCCAGGCTCGTGCGGTTTATCTTTGTAAACATGCTTCAGAAATTGTGCTCACCTCCTTCACCGCATCAGGAAACTCGCTCACCTTTTCCCGCTTCATCATCATCGGGTATGTAAACAGCATAACACTTCTGCTCTACTTCCGGAAGTATCAATATTATCCCTTAAACTTATCCTCCACCTCCTTCACCGCATCAAGAAACTCGCTCATCTTCTCCATCGCCACACCTTTCCCGACATTCGAAACGCTCTTCACTTCCTGCTGACGTATTTTCCACAACGGATGGCTTTCTGTAGCGCGCTCTTCCTTATCCGCCACCCAGTAAAACAAATCACTCGGCAGGCACTTCAGAGCCACGCACAATTTCTCTATATGCCCGGGAGTTAGCCCAGCCATTTTCTCCGTCCCGAGTCTCGAAGCCACATTCCGCGAAAACCCTTTTCTCCTCAAAAAAGCATAAGGTTGAGTAATTCCTCTCAGCTTCATCAGATTTTTAATGTTATATTTCAGCATAAATCTCCTTTTCTGCAAATATAATAATTCATTTCCACTTAATTAACACATTTTTCGAAACATTATTTTACGCCGCCCCTTCTCAATTTTATACTTCCAAACTCAATTAAAATCCTTTTCCTCTCAATTCAAACACTTATCGTGTCAATTTATACTCTTGCCAGGTCGATTTCCACCCTTGGACACTCAATTTATATGTCTAACTACTCAATTGATATGCATTGCCACTCAATTAATATGCATTGCCACTTAATAAATATGTATAAACACTCTATTAATATGCATACCTACCCAATTGATATGCATAGACACTTAGTTTGTATGTCTAAACACTTAATAAATATGCATAAACACTCTATTAATATGCATACCTACTCAATTGATATGTATAGACACTTAATTTGTATGCTTAACCACTCAATTTGTATTACCGGTGATTAGATTTCTTCATCTTCCAATCCAATTTCCACCCCCGCCAATTCAATTTCCACCCCCGCCTTTTCCCTAATAGTTGATTCAATCTGACCTCTAAAGGGCAGAGCCAGAAAGGGGATATCCCCTTTTATCAATACTTCTGACTCACTTGCGGCCAAACTTCCGCTGACTTTAAAGCAGGATACAGAATACTCCTTGGGGAATTTCATCTAAACTACGAGCTTGTGGGTTACTTTTAATTTCATTCAAAAGCATATCCGCAAATTTCTTTGGAATTTATAACATTCAATTTTGTTCTTTCTTATGTTTTTAAAAAAATTAAATAATCCCACACGGTTTATTTTTGTTATTTTCACCAGACATAAGCGTCTCCTACTCTTCTAACTTCTGATGGTGCTCTGTTGTGAATTAACATTGCAGTACTTAATGCAACTAAATAGTTATAATACTTTTCAATTTGAGCTTCATTGAAATGATGAATACAATATCCGGTTAAATGAATCTTCAATCTTTCTTTATCAAACTCTTTTGCAATTCTACTAATTGCAATTGATTTTAAGAAGATAGCTCTTGCTGTGCCACAATCAATTTTGTTATTTAAAATACACAATAATTCTTTAGTTCCTGCATTAACGTCTTTTTCACCTTTTGGGAACATAGAATCAAACATTTTATCTAATCGTTCCTTTAATGGAATTTTTTTATGTCTAAGAAAACTTAAGAAGCCCATAATTTGTACTTTATCATTTGCCTACTCTAAATCGGTTTTCGGCTTTCCCCGTTATTTTATTCCTCTCAACAGTTTGCTTATACGAACATTTTCAAAACACATACAATTTAAAAAATAATTAATAAGGTAAATTGTCATATTAATCTTTCCAAAATGCATTCGACATTAATTCTTGCTCTTCTTTTGAAATGTTATGTTTTTTTGCATAAGTATTCCAATTACTTACAACTTTTTTAATTATGTTAATAATTTCTTTTGCATTTTTAGAGTTAACCCTAAAAAATTCTGCGACTTCTAATGCTAATTGTAAATCAAGAGAATTATCATTATCAGAAATATTTAAATTTAAACCGGTTCCCATTGGATTTGGATTAACATCATAGGCAGGTGACAAAGTCCAACCAGCTTGAGTTAGAAAAAAACCGTGATTTCTTAGATGGTCATCTGTGTTTTTGACACAAATATTAAAGACAATTCTTCTCCATATCTCTTCAAGGTCAGTATTAGTATTACTTCCGTTTCTAATTAAGAATTCTGCTAATTCCAAATAACTAACACCATCTGCATGGTCTGTATATCCTAACATAGTCATTGCGGAAGCAAAATGTATTCTTTTTCCATTTTCTTCTCTATCAAATCTTTTTGTAAGATACGTATGATGATTTACCGTAAACTTTTTAACCATTCCTTTTGCTACGTTTATTCCTGATTTGACTGCTAACTCATTTGTGATCATTTCCCATAAGCCTTTGTCAATATCATCTTTTGTACTTGGAAATTTAGCAATCCATAAATGTTTTTTTTCATCTATTACACTTGCTTTCGGTCTAGCACCCCCTAATGAAGAACCGGGAGCAATTAATAAATTCAACCATTTCATATAATCTGGATCTTCACTTATATTTTCCTTTTCCAATTGTAAACTGGCAAACTCTAAATCTCTAATTTCAGCCCAAGGAGGAGTAGCCATTTTTTTGTTATCGTTTAAGAATGGTCCTTCATTATTTTCTTTAAATCTTAAAGCTCCCATTCTATGTCCGTCAAATACACCTAATAGATAATCAGTTTCTAACAGAGTTTTTTCGCTTCTCTTTTCTCGTTTTGCTAAAGCTGCTTCACGTCTTTTCATCAATACCCTTCCCCATCTATCAGGAGACGAATCTAAAAAAACTCCAAAATTCTCTTTTTCATCTCTCAAATATTGAGAGCCTCTATATAGCTGTAAATCCGGATCGAGTGTTTGAGCTATCCCTGATTTTAACCATTTCTCGTCATATTCAAAAGAAAAAATTTCTTTACCTCTTGAAAGAACAACATTTAATATTCCCATCAGTTCTGGTCTTTCAAATTCTCTCCAATCAGCATATACGTATAATTGTTTTTTACTTTCCTTATGTGCCATTTATTTTGTTTTGATTTTAGGGGCTCTTTTCTTTTCTAATATTTTTGCGTCTTGAAGTTTTCGTCCAAGAATATCGTCTTTCGCAATATTTAATAGATCTTTTTCCAAACCCAATACAAAAATAACCTGTGCATATGCTCCCATTGAAACTCGAGGTGACCCTTTTTCAATTTGCCATAATGTAACTCTATTAACATCTGCTCTTTCTGCAACTTGAGTAGTGCTTAGTTTTCTTCGTAGTCTGGCAAGTTTTATATTTATTCCCAAATCAGCCAAAATTTCTATGACTGAAGGGGATATTCCTGAATTTATTTCTTTCATAATGTTAATTTATATAAACAATAATAGTTGATTTGTTTATTATAATCAACATTATAATTAATGCAATAAATATAAAAAAAATATATATTACTCCTTCTTTTATTAGTAAACAACCATTTTAAAATTATAATGTATAGTTTCAGAACTTAGTAGACCAATAAGGATGATTTAAAAAGAGATGAAATTCATTAAAATTAAACCAAGAAAAAAAGAGAAAAAATGAGCAGTCCCCCACTCATTTCTTCAAAAGTATCTCCGCCTTTTCCCGAATTGTTGATTCAATGGTGCCGTTAAAAGGTGTAGCCAGCAAAGGGATATCCCCTTTTATCAATACGTAGTTGTTTTCTACTAATAGGCTCCAGCTGACTTTGAAACCTGATACAGCGAAATCGGCTTGCATGAATTTATCATAATAATTTTCGAAGCATCGTGCGTCATTTATTTGTATTATATTGGTATATTGAAATCAAATAAATCAAGAGAATTTATTTTCTAAAGTTTATGAGTTCATTTGAAAATTTTAACCATTTTCAAATTCCCATGTTGGCCAGCATACTTGCAATTTTATTAACTTTATCAACTAACTTCGGATGTGATACTTCAAACTCTTTAACCGATGCATATAAACCGTCAATAGACAATTTGAAAAGATTTGAATTTTTATGCTTTCGGGTCGCTTCGTGAGTGGAACGTTCCATAAAACCAACTATGCTTTCGGCATGCTCTGCTTTCGATTTAGCTAATTCTGAAATTTCTTTCTTAAGTTTCACAATTAAACTAAGAAGCTCAGATTTTTTTTCTTTGCTGAGAATATCATATGTGCGAATTTTCTCTTCGATATTTTCAAGTGTATTCTTTTTCATTTAATTTCTAATTTAAATTATTTACAAAATGAATGTAATAATCCTTTGAGTGCGATCAGTGGATTATTTGTTTGGTGAAAATTACTAAGTTTGGAAATTAAAACAAATGAATTATTCAAAGTTCAAAGTGTTGATTATATGTGAAATAGAATAAAAGTACAAATTTCTATTCTGTTCGGATTTATCAAAAAAATGAGCAATTTTGTAATGCTCATTTCTTCTGCAACAATTCCTCCGCCTTTTCCCTAATAGTTGATTCAATCTGACCTCTAAAGGGCAGAGCCAGAAAGGGAATATCCCCTTTTATCAATACTTCTGACTCACTTACGACCAAACTTCCGCTGACCTTGAAGCCTTTAATCTTGAATTTAAATTGTCCGGTGCTGCCCGACCAGGATTCTTCTAAATCACTGATTCGGTCTGAATGTTGGGCTTTTAAATCCGGAAGGAATTGTTGGATTCGGGTTAAAGCTTCTGTTTGAGTTAGTTCGTGTGGTACTTTTATTTCTAGTTTTGGCATGATTTTATTTTATGATAGTTAGAGATAGTATTCTCTAATTTCAAAAACAATGTTAAAATGATTATTAAATAACATACGCATTAAGTCATAAATAATTTAATCATGCGAGTAGCAGAACTATTGCAGTTACTTCATAATTAACGTAACCGTAGTACAATTCTAATAAAGGTAACTTATTATGATAAAGGCATCAATACAAGACCGTAGTTCTATTGATAGTAATGCATCATAATATTGCAGGAAGGAAGGATCTTCATGAATGATTCAACCAAAGAAACGAAAAAGTTATGTACAGTCTGTAAACAAACTATAAGACATAATTTGCTATTCAGAGATCTCAGAGGAAGCAATACCAGTAAGTAATAACAGTTAGTTTTAACCGTTAAGGAAGAAAGTAGATATTATTCAGGAAAGCCGTATAAGGAAAAACCGAGCGTACAATTTGATGAGGAGTCAAGAGAAACAGACTGCTACTACAGAAGTATAGCAACCTTGTCCCACTCTATAATATTATCGATAATCGGTATCAAGAAACGTATTAAAAAGAAAGCAGGTCTAAGCCTGCCTTCTTTATTAAAAAAATTCAGAGAAATAATTTACTATTAGTAAATTTGTCGTTATTTAATCAACGTCATTCTCTTTGTCTCGGTGTAATTTTCGGTTTCAAATCTATAAAAATATATTCCACTAGAATAATTACTTGCATTCCAAATAACTTCATAAACTCCCGGATTCATTTCTTCATTTATTAAGTACTCAAGCAACCTTCCGTTTATATCATAAATATTCAATTTGACATAACTTGATTTGGGAATCTCAAATTTTATGTTAGTCGATGGATTAAATGGATTGGGAAAGTTTTGATGTAGCATGAAATCTGAAGGAATTTTATTGTTACCGTTCGTTGTGAATGTCAAACCACCATCTGTAGTATTATAAATCTGTCCTACGTCTCCGACAGCCCATCCAAGATTGAGATTGACAAAATATGCCGCACGAACCCAGCCGGTCAACGTACTAACTTGTACAATCCAATTACTACCACCATTCGTTGTTTTCATCACTATTCCGCCATCACCTGTGATGTAACCGGTTGTGTTGTCAATAAAATATGTGCAATATAAAGAACCTGTATATGGACTTGTCTGCGAAACCCAGCTGTTACCACCATCCGTTGTTTTCTTAATTAAGCCATTTGATCCAACACCATATCCCGTCGATTCACTCGGAAAATGTATGGAAAAAAACATAGTTGTTGTTCCGGTAACAACGGAATCCCAGTTTGTTCCTGCATTTGTTGTTTTCAGAATTTTTCCTCCTTGACCGCCTATCCAGCCCGTACTCGGATTGATAAAAAATATGCTGTAAAGAAGTGTAGACCCGGCACCTGTTTGCGCTGTCCAGTTGTTTCCCGCATCCGTTGTTTTCATTATTTTCCCGCTGAGACCCACAAAATATCCTATTGAATCACTCGTGAAATATATCGAATAATTGTTTGTTGAACCAAGGGTTTGTGTTGTCCAGTTTTCCCCCGCATTGGTCGTCTTTGAAAAATGACCGGTTGCTCCTGCAATGTATCCGGTTGTCGGAGAAGTAAAGCATACACCATATAAATATTTTGTAGTAAAACTTATTTGAGTTGACCAGTTAACTCCTCCATTGGTTGTTTTAAGTATTGTCCCGCTTTGTCCGACTACCCAGCCGGTATTTTCATTTATAAATTTTACGGACCAGAGAATATTTGATGTTCCGCTTAATTGTTGAGTCCATTGAGCATTTAAACCGGTTATAAATAAAAAAAGAGTAATAACGGATAATACGATTAGCTTTTTCATAATGTTATTTTTTTAAAAATGTTAAAAAACATAAAAGAAACGATTCAATTGTCTAAAATATAAATTGTTTATATTTTTGAGTTGTTGGAAATGTTTTACCTTTTCCTGTACAACATTACCGCTTTCCTTTTGTAAAATCAATTCTAAAAACAAATATTATTTCAAAAATCAACAGAGAAAATTTCTGATGAACGGCATTGTCCGGTGCTTCCGGACCAGGATTCTTCTAAATCACTGATTCGGTCTGAATGTTGGACTTTTAAATCCGGAAGGAATTGTTGGATTCGGGTTAAAGCTTCTGTTTGAATTAGTTTGTGTGGTATTTTTATTTCGAGTTTTGGTTTATTGGTGATTTTGATTGCAATGGTTTTTCTGCATATGTTAGAGAATTGAAATATTCTGAGAACCGGAATGAATCTAGCAAATATTTATTAACAAAAATATTTAATAAAACACTCCAATCATTTTGTTGATTGGAGTGTAGTCAAAAATATCTGAAAATATATTATGTTGTTATTACTGTTTGTTATTTTCCTTCTTATTATTTGAATTCGATTGTGTTGTATTGTCTTTTAGAACCGGATTAACTTTAGGTGCCGGATTAACTTTAGGTGCCGGATCAACCTTAGGAGCCGGATTAACTTTAGGTGCCGGATTAACTTTAGGTGCCGGATTAACTTTAGGTGCCGGGTTAACCTTAGGAACAGTGTTAATATTCGAATTTGTATTTCCGGACTTTATTATATTCTCGCTTTTATTACTTGTATTATTTGTGTTTCCGGTTTTAATACCCGTGTTATTTGTGTTCTCTGTTTTTATAACCGTTTTTTTATCATTATTAGTATTGTTCAAATTTTCTTTTGTTTTTGTGTTTATAGTGGTATTAATTTTTGTATTTTTATCATTTGCAGAATTTTTATCAACACCTTTATTAATAATTTCAGTTTTTGGTGCGGGTTCTTTAGTTATCTTTTTTTCTACTGTTTTAGTTACAACAGCATTTTTCTTTTTTGTATTTATATTAATTTTCGGGTCAGTTTTAGTTACTGATTTTTTATCTACGACTTTTTCGATTGATTTCACATCGGGACCGGAATTAAAAAGTTTTTTACCTTCCTGTTTCAATCCTATAGTCTGATTTGAGTTAGTTAATATTCCTTTATTGTTTTTATATGGCATAACTGTTGAGACACTAACTTCTTTTGTGAAATCTTTTGTTTTGACAAAAACCCAATGGTTCTCGTTAAAATGATGGTTGCCCCATGATGTAAAATTCCATTCTCTATGACGTATGCGTGGAGATATCGGATACCACCCTTCATAATTTCTATGATGAGACCAGAAAACCCAGGCGGGAGCCCATCTTCGTCCCGGTGACCATACCCAGCCATAAACAGGAGAATACCACCATCTTCCGTAATGATAAGTTGCCCAACCCCATCTGTAATTAGACTCCCAGCTCCAGCCCCTAAATGTCCAGGTCCAGCTTCCATTTGTATAAGGATTCCATCCTTCACCCGTATAATGCGAGTTTGGTATCCAGATTGTATTAGTGTAAATATCCTCGTCCATAGCATCATTTTCACCGGAGGTAATATTTTCAGGGTCAACTTCATTTTCATTTATTGATACAAATTCACCGTCAGAAGAAAGTGAATTCTGCAATGTCATAAGGCTGATTGTATCTTCGGTATTAGCTGTTTCATCAGAATAACTTGAATCTTCGGAGGGAATCGAAGCATCTGTTAAATACGAATCTTCGGAAGAATATGAATTAACAGGGATATATGAATTAGATGTAAAATCTGAGTTAACATCAGGATTGTTTGCATTATAGATATTATCGTTCTGATTTGAATTTTCCGAAAGATTTTTTTTGCCGGTTACCAAGGAGCGGGTATTACTAACCGAATTTGTACTATTATTGATTGCCGCAAATAAAACCGCAGCAAACAAGCTAATTAATATTACTATTGTTTTCATTTTAGTACTCCTTTCGTGTTTTCTTTTTTATTTTCTTTAACACAATTTAATTATTTTTTGTTCCCCCCCTCGGGGGTAAATTTTTCACTATCTTTCTTTAATAGTTAGACACGGAATATTTTAAAAACCTTCGGTTAATTTTTGGAATCATAAATGAAACGGTGCCGGCTGAGTTAAATTTAGACACACCTTGTTTTCCATTCAATATGTTACTTTTTATTGCTAATTTTACACACATTGGTGTTAGTTAATCAAATTAATTCGATATGAAAATCTGTTTTTTAAAATTATTTTTTATAATTCTTATTATGTCTTTTTTTATGACCGGAAATAACGGGAATGCGCAGGAAGAAATCAATTTTGATAAATTCAAAGGTGTGAAAACAGAAAACTTTGATTTATCTGTTTCTCCCGGGCAGAATTTTTATCAGTATGTAAATGGTACCTGGCTCAGGAATAATCCAATTCCTGCTGAGTTTGGCAGATGGGGAAGTTTTATCATCCTCGCAGATGAAACGAATAAAGTTTTGAAATATATACTCGAAGATGCTGCAAATAAAAGCGACGCTATAAAAGGCAGTTCTGTACAGAAGATTGGCGATATATATTATACTGCGATGGATTCAGCTACAATTGAAGCTCTCGGTTATAAACCGATAATTCCTTTTATGGAAAAAATTAATTCCATCGGAAGCACGGACGAATTTATCAAGGTGCTTGCTTACCTGCATACTTACCGGCTGGGACCGCTGTTCGGCTTTTCTACGGGTCAGGATAAAAAGAGCAGCAATGATGTGATTCCTCAGTTTTATCAGGGTGGACTCGGACTTCCGGACAGGGATTATTATACGAAAGATGATCCGAAATCAGTTGAAATTAGAGGTAAATATGTTGAACATATCGTCAATCTGTTCAAACTGGTCGGGGATGATGAGCAAACTGCGAAAACAAAGGCAGATGTGGTAATGAAAATAGAAACACGTCTTGCAAATGCTTCAATGACAAAACTTCAGCAAAGAGATCCTGAAGCCACATATAATAAATTTACCCCCGATGAATTGAAAAAGCATACTCCGGATTTTAACTGGGATATTTATTTTAATATAGCCGGATTAAATGACGCAGGAAAATTTAAAAAAGGAATAAATGTCGGGCAAAAAGATTTCTTTACAGAAGTGAATAAAATGATGAGCGATGTAAACCTTAATGACTGGAAAATTTATTTAAACTGGCATTTGATAAACCGCACCGCAGATTTACTAAGTTCGGATTTCGTAAATGAAGATTTCGATTTCAACAGCCGCATAATGGGCGGAGTGAAAGAGCAGCAGCCGAGATGGAAAAGAATGCTTGGTATGGTGAACCGCTCTGCGGGCGAACTGCTCGGGAAAGTTTATGTTGAGAAGATGTTCAGCCCGAAGGCAAAAGAAAAAGCTTTAAAAATGGTGAATAATATTACCGCCGTACTTAAAGAACGAATTCAGAATCTTTCCTGGATGGATAACGCTACAAAAGATGCTGCGATAAATAAACTCAGCAAGTTCACGGTAAAAATCGGATATCCCGATAAATGGCGTGACTATTCCGGTCTTGAAATCAGCCGTGAATCTTTCTTCAACAATATGATAAAAGCATCTAACTTTTCATTTAATTTCAATCTGAATAAAATCGGAAAACCCGTTGACAGGGATGAATGGGGAATGACACCCCAGACAATTAATGCATATTACAATCCTTCAAAAAATGAAATAGTGTTTCCTGCCGCGATACTTCAACCTCCGTTCTTTGATGCAGACGCAGATGACGCCTTGAATTACGGCGGTATTGGTGCGGTTATCGGTCACGAAATCACGCACGGCTTCGACGACCAGGGAAGAAAATATGACGGAGATGGGAATTTAAAAGACTGGTGGACAGAGCAGGACGGCAATAAATATAAGGAACTTGCAGATATGATAGCTGAACAGTACGATAATTTCACCGTCCTTGACAGCGTTCACGTAAACGGGAAATTCACTCTCGGGGAAAATATTGCAGATCTCGGCGGACTTACACTTGCTTATTACGGACTGCAGAAAGCTTTAAAAGATAAAGATATGAATTTAATAGACGAATACTCACCTGTGCAAAGATTCTTCATTTCCTGGGCACAAATCTGGAGAATAAATATTACCCCTGAACTGTCATTGAATTTTATTAATAATGATCCCCATTCACCAGGTGTACACAGGGTAAACGGACCTCTCTCGAATATGAATGAATTCATTAATGCATTCAATATTAAAGAGGGCGATGATATGATAAGACCAAAAGATAAAAGAGTAGTTATCTGGTAAAGAATATTTTATGCGTTCCTAATATACGTTCCCAATCAGAGATTGGGAACAAGTTTTTTCTTGTTTCGAAAGCCCACTTTCGAGACATACCCGTTCGATATAAACGATACGAAGGTAGGCTTTCGTATCGAGGGGTAAATCTTTTCACACTTCCGTTTTCAATTTTTGATTTTTTAAATTTTATTTTTTAATCTTGTCTTAACTTAATTTTACAAGTAAAAAGTCTTCGCTCCCTACAGTTTCATTTTTTGCTTTCTGTTTTTTATTTTTGATTTTTTAAATTTTATTTTTTTAATCTTGTCTTAACTTAATTTTACAAGTAAAAAGTCTTCGCTCCCTACAGTTTCATTTTTTGCTTTCTGTTTTTTATTTTTGATTTTTTAAATTTTATTTTTATAATCTTGTCTTAACTTACTTTTTGCGGTCCATTGGCACTTCGATAAAGAGCACTTTGGAATTTTCTTCTGCCGAAATAATTATTTCGGAGGTTTCCCAGATACCTATTGCATCTCTCCTTGACAATGTTTCATCCTCAACCGCAATTTTACCTTCAATCAAAAATATATAAACGCCGTTTCCTTCTTCTTGGATTTTATAAGTTGCACTATTTGATTTATCGAGGTCGCAAAGTGAGAAATAAGCATCCTGGTTAATCCATAATTTATCTTTCCCCTTCTCGGGAGAAACAAATGTGTGTATTTTGTTTTTTCTTTTTCCCGGGTCGAGAGTTATCTGGTCATATCTTGGCGTTATATTTTGCTCTTTTGGAAACACCCACGTTTGTAACAGGTTAATAAGTTTTTTATCCGAGTGATTAAATTCGGAATGGTACACACCTGAACCGGCAGACATTATCTGAATATCGTTCACCCTGATTACTCCGCTGGTACCGGTGCTGTCTTTATGTTCCAGTTCACCTTCAAGCGGGATAGTAACAATTTCCATATTATCGTGAGGATGTTCCCCGAATCCTTCACCCGGTTCAACAATATCATCATTCAGCACTCTTAACAATCCGAAGTTCATTTTTTCGCGGTTAAAATATGCCGCGAAACTGAATGAATGGCGTGCTTTTAACCACCCGTGATCCGCATATCCCCTGTCTTCTGCTTTGTGAATTATCTTTTTCATTTTAATAGGATTTAATTTTAGAAAATTAAACCTCAACCCCTGATAAAATTATTTTTCCCAGATTTTTATCAATTCTAAAAATTCTTTTTGTATGGTCTGCGTTTTATCTTCCGCGTACCACAGCATAGACCTCTTTGTTCTTTCCGCTTTTGGCACATCCGGATTTGCAACAAGCTCTTTAATCAGTTTCTGCACCGGAGCAGGTCTCGGTCCCCATTTGCCGAGCTCTTCCAGTGTTTCTGCATTAAAGCATACAAGTATCGGAATAGCTTTGCCGCCATTGGTCAGATAAGCATTCATAATATCCGGATATTCATCCCTCAGAATTATCTTGAGTTCTATGCTATTACTGTTTTCAGCTATCTTTGCTATGACAGGTACATTCATAGATACATCTCCGCACCAGGCTTCGGCAATAATCATCCAGATAAGTTTTCTTCCGGGATTTTTCAATTTTTTTAATAATTCATTGTTTATCACCGTTGTCTTATCCAGCCGGTTCATTCTTTGAATATTCAGCTTTGTATAGCCAAGCATTTCCGGTGAATGGTTTGCGCCCGTTGTTTTTCCTTCTGCCAAAAGTTTATCAATCATTTTTCTGAATGATTGATAAGTATAAGCATTATCTAATATTTCTCTCGTTAAAGGATGTGACATAGTTTATAATTTGGTTGTTGAAATATTCTGCAGGAGGTTTGAACTCCGGCAAAATTTTAAAATAATCTATTTGGCAGTAATATTAAATTGAATATTAAAGTTGTCATTTATCATTTTATCACCAAGATTATCGAAGAATTTTCCCGAACCATATTTAACTTCCCATAGTGTTCTGTCAATATCAAAATCTGCAGAAGCCGTAACCACACCGTTTTCAACATTTATAAATGCAGGGTAAGTTATTCCGTTAGTTTTACCTTTCATTGTTAGGTTTCCCTTTACCGAAAAGTTATAATTCGGTTTTGCCGGGTCGTTTAACGGAGTGACATTGGTGATTTCGAATTTCGATGTCGGGAATTTATCAGCATCAAAGAAATCAGCCGATTTAAGGTGATTAGTAAGTTTTGCGTTATTTTCATCTAATAAATCGAGATCGGTTATTGTTTTCATGTCGATTTCAAAACTTCCGCCTGCCACTTTATCTTTATCAAGATTTATTTCACCGTTAAGGATTTTTATTGTTCCATAATGCTGACCCGTAACTTTCTTTCCAAGCCAATTTACAATACTTGCATTAATGTCTATTTTGACGGTTTTATCTCCCTTGTTGCCGGAGGCATTCTCTTTCATGGTTACCATTACTTCTTTGCCGGATTTTCCGCAGCCCGATAGCATTGCGAAGGAGACAAATACTATTAAAAGCATTCCCGTTAATGATTTGATTGTTTTCATTTTCTATTTTCTTTTTGTTTTGGTTTCAAAAAAAAACTATCCTCTTAATTTATCAAGTAAATTATTTAAACTTTTCATTTCTGAATTTGTAAGTGAATTAAACTTATTTTCCAGTTCTTTTTCTTTTGCTTCTATTTTCTCAAGCAATTCCAGCCCTTCTTTTCTGATCACAACATCCACTGATCTTCTGTCTTCAGGGCAGGTTTTTCTTGTGATAAATTTCTTGTGGACAAGTCTATCGGCGATTCGCGATGCATTTGAGGTTTTATCAAGCATTCTCTCTATTAATAGGTTCACAGTTGCAGGATTGGGGTATTGTCCCTTTAATATCCGCAGAATATTATATTGCTGAATGGTCAGCCCGAAGGGCTTGAGTATTTGTAACTGCTGGAACCCTATCCAGCTTCCCGTAAAAAGCAGATTTACCACCATCTTCTGGTGTTCGCTTTTAAATCTTTCTTGCATTATTTCCTTTTCGAGTTTCATATTATATGTTTTAACATTCAATGTTATAACATATAATATTACGTTAAAAGTTCCCGGTTAACATTTATTGTTTATTTCCCGTCTAAAGCCTTATTATATAGGTGTTCTAATGGTATTAACAAAAGGAATATTTACACAGTATCTTTAAGCTGTAAACGCAATGTATCGTATCGTGGAAAGAAATTATAAAGATATCCGGCTTTAGTCTCAGACAAAATAAACCGGAGATATTATATTTTAATATTGGTAGGTAATAGCAGTTGTGTTCTAAAAAAATTTGGTCCTCTCAAAAGCCCTCTTTTTTTTAACTCTTTCTTTTTAAATCTGCCCTTGAAAGTCCCTCCAGTAGCTTTGGGTTTACCAGGGGGACTTAGACAAGGGAGAAATTACTCTTTCCTCCTGAAATCTTTTGTTCCGGTTCAGGCTTTAATGATTACGTATTAAACCAAGAATCCGATAATCAACACAGTAAGCAACGAAGCCATTATTACAAAAGAACTAATGTCAAATTTCGACTTTACATTGTCTAATTTTAAATCTTTTAAGTCAAACATTTTTTTACCCTTATTTTAATTTTAAATGGACTTTACTTTAGTTATTGCAAAGTTTGTGCCAAAATAAATCCTCAAATTTAGGTGCGAAATGTTGTTTATCAATAGGTAAAAAATAGTTTTGATACTATGATTTTGTGATGGTGTATTTCTTTTTTTAAGACAATTTTGAAAATTCATTTGGGTAAATGACCACCTCTTTGTTCCAAAACTATGTTTTGGAACACACTTGCCTTCCAAACTTTGTTTGTTTTTTTGACAAGGGGTCAAGTCAAAGATCCGGATTTATCGGGAACTTCTTGTTTCAATAAAATCTTTTATTCATCTAAATTGAATGTATTTATTATTTCTTATCTTTTATATAAATTAATGAAATATCAGAATACGAATAAAATGAAACTCTGTTTATTATTATTTCTTGTAACTGTAATTTCCGGGACCTGCTTTGCTCAAAAAATTTTCATCACTGAATGGAAAAGCGAAGCAAATAAAAAGGTATATATTACAAACTGGAAAAATGAAGCCGATATGCTTGTATATATAACCGAGTGGAAATCCGAAGCAAAACCAAACAGCGGTTTATGGTTTTTTACAAACTGGAAAAACGAAGCTGACTGGAAGATATATTACACAAACTGGAAAAGCGAGGCAGACCTTATTATTTATTATACTAACTGGAAATCTGAAGCCGGATGGAAAGAAAAATAATACATTAAGAAAAATTATATTATCGAATTATTATGCAGAAAATTTTTCACACCCAAAATCAACGCAATGCGCTGAAAATTACTTTTTTTTATTTCCTGTTCGGTTTGATTTTCTTTATAATTAATGACATCTATATTACAAACTTCGGAGATGTCAATTATCATTTATTGGAATTAGGGCAAAACTTTTCTTACCTGATTTTATCCGGAATTTTATTTTACTTCCTGGTATATCTTTCTTCAAGAAAAGCCGTTTCAAAAGAGCCGGACTTTTATTCTTTAAGGTCTGCTCTTTATAATAGTTCCTTTATTGTTTTAATTACAGACGGGAAAGGAAGGATTAAAGAAGTAAATTCGAAGTTTGTAAGCCTTACCGGTTTTAAACTGGATGATGTAATCGGAAAAGACATTTCAGAATTCAGTGCTGCACCTCAGGAACAGTTCCTCAAACTTTTCGAAAACCTGAAAAGCAAGAATGAAAATTTTTCCGAAATCCGGTTTAAGAAACAAGACGGAACCGACTATTGCGAAATTGCAACCATTCTCTCCCTTCAGGATAAAAAGACCAATGATATAGATTACGTCAAAATTTCAGCCGATATATCGTACTTAAAGGAGAAAGAAAGATTACTCAATATAGAAAAAACGAAAGCCGAAACTCTTAACGATTCAAAAACCCATTTTATTTCCAGCCTGAGCCAGGAGATACGAACTCCTATGAGCGGAATTATCGGTATGACGGAACTTATGACCTTCACCGAACTTAGCAAGCAGCAAAAAGATTATCTTGATATTATAAACTTTTCATCCGGAACATTACTCGCAATAATTAATGACATTCTCGATTTTTCAAGGATTGAAACCGGTAAACTGAAACTTGAGAAAATAAACTTTGATCTTAGAGAACTTGTAAATAAAACAGTTCAGGTGCTTGAAATTGATGCCAGAAAAAAGAAACTCTCGATGAGGTTAAATTTCGACGGAAATATTAATGCGAAAATTTCCGGTGACCCGCTCCGCTTAAACCAGGTACTATTGAATATTCTTAAGAACTCCATAAGGCAGTCCGAAAGAGGAACAATAGAAATAAGTGTCACGGAAAAGTCGAGAGAGAGCGGAAAAGCAAGATTTGCATTTAGAATTACAGACTCCGGGGTTCCGATTTCTTCCAAGATAATTCAGGATATGAAATTCAAAATTAACGAGCCGGCGATTACGTCAGACTTTGAATACAAAGGAATCGGGCTCGGCTTTACGATTGTTAAACATATTCTTATACTGATGAAGGGAGATATTACATTTACCGAAGATCAGAAGCAGGGAAATACTATTTTAATGGAAATTCCATTTGAGTTTCCTGCGGTAACAGCTGTACCGGTTGTGCAAGTCCCTGAAATAAGAAAAGAAATACCTATTACCGATATCGATGTAAATAAATCAGTTAATATCCTCGTAGCAGAAGATAATTTCGTGAACCAGCGGTTGGTGAAGGAACTGCTTGCAAGAAAAAATTATAATGTAGATATAGTAGATAATGGATTGAAAATTTTTGATCTGCTCGAAGAAAAGAAATTTGATATCATTCTTATGGATATTCAAATGCCGGTTATGGACGGTCTGGAAGCGACTTCAATAATCCGCGAAATTGAAAAAGGCACAGGTAAACATACCCCCATTATAGGCATAACCGCTTATTCCGTTATTGCAGACAGGGAAAAGTGCATAAAAGCCGGAATGGATGATTATTTACAGAAACCCTTTATTAAAGAAGAGTTCTATCAGATGATTAATAAATATACAAGCTCTTGATTTACTTTTTGAGATGATGCGTTCTACCGCTCCGTATAAAATATTTTCCGGCTCGTCAGGGAGAGCCTGTGCGAAAACTGTCATCCCGAGGAACGAAGTGACCAGCCTGTCCCGACCTGTTCCGACTCGTCGGAAGAACTCGGGAAAGGATCTCGTTTCAAACCTTTCTCCCGTAATAATTTAAAATGTCAAAAAAAGAGGTTAAAGATAATAAAAGACTAATCTGCTATCATTGCGGAGATATATGCAGGGATGATGCAGTTACAAAAGAAGAAAAATTCTTCTGCTGTACAAGCTGTAAACTCGTTTATGAAATCCTTGAGGGGAATAATCTCTGCAAGTATTATGACCTCGAAAAAACTCCCGGTATCTCTCCCTCTTCCGAAATCTTTTCAAATAAATTTAACTTTCTGGATGACGAACAGATGCGAATCCGGATTCTCGATTTCACCGATTCAAAAGTGAGCACAGTTACTTTCTATATCCCTCAAATTCACTGCAGTTCCTGCATATGGCTTCTGGAAAATCTCTATAAACTGAACGAAGGCGTTTTATTTTCCGAAGTGAATTTTCTTGAAAAGAAATTGTATATTAAATTTTCAGAAGAAAAAATTTCCCTGAAGAAAGTTGTTGAATTGCTTGATTCCATTGGATATGAGCCGCTTCTGAGCCTCGACTCGGCAGAAAAAAAATTCAGAAAACCGGCACACCGCCTGCTTTATTATAAAATTGGTATTGCGGGTTTTGCATTCGGGAATATAATGCTCCTTAGTTTTCCTGAATATCTTGGTTTTGATAGGAACTTCGATACCTTCTTCGGAAAGTTCATCGGTTTTCTTAATGTTCTTCTTGCACTTCCTGTTTTTTTCTATTCAAGTTCTGATTATTTCAAATCCGCATTTAAAAGTTTAAAGAAAAAAGTATTTAATATTGATGTTCCGCTTTCGCTCGGTATTCTTGTACTGTTTCTAAGGAGTCTTTGGGAAGTTGTTACGCAAAGCGGCGCAGGGTATTTTGATTCTTTCAGCGGGCTTGTCTTTTTCCTGCTTATAGGGAAACTTTTTCAGAGCAAAACTTACGATTCCCTCGATTTCGAAAGGAATTACCGCTCATATTTTCCTCTCTCCGTTACCGTGATTAAAAACAGGATTGAAACCACTATCCCCGTTTCAAAAATCAAAAAAGGAGATAGAATAATTATAAGAAATAAGGAATTAATTCCTGCGGATTCCATTCTCTTCAGGGGAAATGCAAGTATCGATTACAGTTTTGTAACCGGCGAGGCAATGCCTGTTGATAAAGTTCTCGGCGAAATTGTATTTGCCGGCGGGAGGCAGATCGGTAACGCAATCGAACTCGAAGTACTGAAGGAGGTTTCGCAAAGCTATCTCACTCAACTATGGAATAATAATGCATTCAGAAAAGAAAAAGATAATAAAATTAATGAGGTTGCAAATTCAATTTCTAAGTATTTTACATTTGCGGTTATCGCAATTGCCCTTATTTCCGGCGTATTGTGGCTGAGGAAAGATTTTAATTCGGCTGTCAGCGTTTTCATTGCAGTATTAATAGTTGCCTGTCCCTGCGCCCTGGCACTTTCTATACCTTTCACACTTGGAAATACACTCAGGATCTTTGGTAAGCTTGGTTTCTATTTGAAAAATACAAGCATTATTGAAAAGTTGACAAAAATTACTACCGTTGTATTCGATAAAACAGGCACAATTACTAAAACGGGGGATACAAGCATTCAATTTATCGGACGTACATTGACTGAATACGACAGGATACTCGTAAAAGCAGCCGTATTGCATTCAACCCATATCCTGAGCAGGAAAATTTATGATTCTCTTGATTCAAAAGATATTTTCGATGTAGAGAACTATAAAGAATATACGAGTAAAGGAATTTACGGAGTAGTTGACGGGAATGAAATTATGCTTGGCTCGCTTGAGTTTGTCGAAGGCGGTACTGAATTCGAAGCGGCGGAAATAAAGTCAAAAAAGAACCAGACGGATGTTTACTTGTCATTCAACGGAAATATCAGCGGATACTTCAGGATCACAAGCTCTTACCGTGAAGGACTTGAAGAGCTTCTCGGCAGCCTCAGTGATAATTATGATATACACCTTCTATCGGGTGATAATAACAGGGAAAAGCCAAACTTGTTAAAAGTATTCGCAACAGACAAGAATATGCGGTTCCGCCAGTCACCGGAAGATAAACTCAATTATATCAAATCACTGCAGATGAAAACGAAAGGGGTGTTAATGATTGGAGACGGCCTTAACGATGCGGGTGCTCTCAGCCAAAGCGATGTAGGAATTACAATATCTGATAATATTTATAATTTCTCTCCCGCCTGCGATGCGATACTCGACGCTTCGATGTTCGGGAGAATATCCGGCTTAACGGATTTTTCAAAGTTCAGCATCAAAGTAATTATTGCGAGTTTTATTTTTTCGCTTTTGTATAATATAATCGGACTCGCCTTTGCAGTAAACGGATTAATAACTCCCATAATTGCGGCAATCCTTATGCCCGTTAGCTCGGTTTCCGTGGTCTTATTCGCCGTCATATCAACCAACCTTTACGCCCGCAGAAAAGGATTTATAAAGAAAGATAAACCTGCCGCAAAAAACAGTTATAATTAATTGTTACAACTCCATTTAATCCGTCCCGGAAAATCACCGGGTATTCGGTACTGACTCTTTCTTAAGTGTGAATTTTAAATGTTTTTACTCGCCGCTGTTGGTGTTTAAGCGAAGCGTCACCAACAGCACATAAATGAGGTAAAAAGATGCCGAATATCTTGTCATAATATTAAATTTCACATATGAAATATAATTTGAGAATGCTATATTTGTAGATAATTTCTAAATTTAAAGGAGATAAATTAATGGCAGACAAAAAGGCAGATCTTGCCGGACCTGGAATTAGTACTTATCCGGAAGTTGATAAAATTCTTCCAAATGATTATAAATCAATCCTCAACCGAAAAGATACTCAAAAAGCTATTTATGCAATAAAAGATTACATTGAAAAAAATCTTGCAAAGGAATTAAACCTGATGATGGTTCAGGTTCCGCTTATTGTAACAAAAGAAAGCGGACTTAACGATAATCTTGATCGTGATGGTTCGCGCACACCGGTAGATTTCCCATGCGGGCTCGGAATTTCACCGCGTCTAAATGCACAGGTTGTACAGGCGGCTACAAAATGGAAACGCCCTGCACTTAAGCAATATGAATGCAATGTCGGGGAAGGTATCAATACCGATATGCGGGCAGTTCGTAAAGATTACTTCCTTGACCATGACCATAGTTCTTATGTTGACCAATGGGATTGGGAAAGAGTTATTACGGCAAAGGATCGTAACCTTGCTTTCTTAAAAGATGTAGTAAGAAAAATATATAAAGTTATTAAAGGTGCAGAAACACTATCACAGGAAATGTTTCCTCAGTTGAAAGACCCGAAATTTCCGAATCTTCCTGATGAACTCGAATTCTTCCACGCAGAAGAAATTCTTGAAATGTATCCTGAACTCCCGCGTAAACAACGCGAAACAGCCATCCTACAGGAGCATCCCGCAGTATTCATAATCGGAATCGGCTGGGTATTAAAAGACGGATATCCTCACGAAATGCGCGCAGCAGATTACGATGACTGGGTAACAGATACTTCAAAAGAAACCGGAAAAGATACTCACGGATTGAATGGAGATATTCTTGTATGGAATCACCTGACAAAACGCCGTCACGAGTTAACCTCGATGGGAATCCGCGTTACTAAAGAAACCCTTGTTCAGCAGCTTGAAATTGCTAACCTGATGGAAAACCTGAAACTGCCTTATCACCAGAAAATTATGAAAGATGAAATTCCTCTAAGTATCGGTGGTGGTATAGGTCAGGGAAGAGTACAGATGTTATTGCTCCATAAGGCACACTTTGGTGAAGTAACCGTAACCGTATGGCCCGAAGAATTAAAGAGAATCTGTGCAAAGAAAAATATATTTGTATTGGAATAATATTATTCAAACAAGTAGATTTTAAAAAACCCTGAAAATATCAGGATTTAAAGTCAGCGGAATTGTTAAATAAAAAACGAGTAGTTTACTGCTCGTTTTTTTATTTCGGGTGAAGAATAGAACACAGGATAAGATTTTCTTTTTTGCGACTTTTTTTGCCACCGGTTAAAATACTTCAGCTGTGTATCCCGTGTGAGATGAGTGAATCGGGACAATTTAACCCTCTTTGTGTTGTTTTGATTTTTTTAATTTTACAGTTACTCATTGCTCATTATTTCCCGATTCACAAGTTCATCGGGATTTCACTCTGTTCAACATTATTAATTGCTCATCTTTTTACCTTAATTTTTTAGTTTTAATTTTTGATATTATTGAGAGATTTTTACATCAAAAAAATCTATATTAATATTATATGACCGCAGTAATAGTATTAATATCCGCAAGCATAATCGTAGCAACCGTTTTTCTTCTTGCATTTCTCTGGGCAGTGAAAAGCGGGCAGTACGACGACCGATACACACCCTCGGTGCGGATGCTTTTTGATAATGAAACAGAAAATAAAAAAGACGAAGAAAAAAACAATAAATAATATTTTAAATACGAAAGGGCACAAAAATGCATAAGTTTGATCCAAGCAGAAAGATAACGGATTATCTGGTATTCGGAGAGTTCGGAGATGTTAATCCTTCTATAACGGATTCTTCCACGTTCACTTTTTTAAATACCGAAAAAATGGAAGAGATTTTCGAGCATGAGATCGAAGGCTGCTTTTTATATTCCAGGCACTGGAATCCTATTAATAAATACCTGTCGGGAATTCTTGCACTTATGGAAGATACCGAATCTGCACAAGTAGCTGCATCGGGTATGGGCGCAATTAATTGCACCGTAATGCAGATTTGCAATATGGGAGATGAAATTATTTCCAGCCACACAATATACGGCGGTACTTATGCTCTCTTTAAAAATTTCCTCCCAAAGTTTGGAATAAAAGTGAACTTCGTTGATATCACTAACCTTGAGAATGTAAAAAAAGCGATTACGGATAAGACAAAAATGATTTACTGCGAAACCATAAGCAATCCGCTTCTGGAAGTTGCCAATATTCCGGAGCTGAGTAAAATCGCAAAAGCAAACAATCTGCAGCTTGTAGTCGATAACACTTTCAGCCCTATGGTTGTTTCGCCTCACCGGCTCGGGGCGGATATTGTGATTCACAGTATGACAAAGTATATTAACGGTACAAGCGATTGTGTGGCAGGCTGTATTTGTGCATCCCACGATTTTATCGCCGCACTGAATGATATAAATGCAGGTGCAAGTATGCTTCTCGGTCCGGTACTCGACAGCTACCGTGCGGCAAGCATCCTAAAAAATCTTCACAGCCTTCATATCAGAATGCAAAAGCATAGTGCTAATGCGATGTACCTTGCGGAGCAATTTGAAAAACTTGGGCTCAACGTTCACTATCCGGGATTAAAAAAACATCCGCAGCACGAACTTCTGAAATCGCTTATGAACGAAGGATTCGGATTCAGCGGTATGATTGCAATTGATCTCGGAGATTACGAAAAAGCAAACCGCCTTATGGAACTTATGCAGGAAGAAAAAGTAGGGTATCTTGCAGTCAGTCTCGGATATTTCAAAACCCTCTTCAGCTCCCCGGGACATAGTACTTCATCTGAAATTCCTGAAGAAGAGCAAAAACAAATGGGTCTGGGACAGGGGATGGTAAGATTTTCGGTCGGGTTAGATCACGATATCTCGGTCAGTTTTGAAAGAATTAAAAAATGCCTGAAAAAAGTGGGGGCAATATAATGGCAGGTTGTTGATTCTGGCTCTCTGAATTTCTTTGTTGAATAATAATATAATTTCTTATGAAAAAATAAGATTGTATATTATTATTCATTAAAAATTTTTCATTATATGGAATCACTAAGTAATGAAGCGTTTCTACTCACTATTGCCTTGTCCCTCGTGGCAAGCGTTTTGATAGGCGGAATTATTCTCCTTGTTCTTGCACGTGTAATCGGAAAAATTTATGAGGCAAACTACATTAATTCAGCATTTATCTGCCTGCTATCCGGTCTTGTTTATATAGCAATATATGCTATGATATGGTTGTTTTTTGACGAGATAATAGGAACAAAGCAATTTTTCAGGACTTTGTATGATATGGGAAATATGGGAGCTTTTTTATTTCTCAATGTTATCAGCGGGGTTACGCTTACCGTTTCTTATGTTACCATTGCAAAGTTTGTCTGGAAATCAACGTGGCAGCAGACTTTTCTCACAACTATTGTCTGGGTTATTGTTGTACTTTTTCTTCTGGCTTTTCCGTCGTTCCTGCTTATAAGAAAATCTAACAAAGTGCTCAGGGATATGATGTACTCTGATTTTGACAAAAAGCCTGTTAAAACTTTATATATAGAGCAAGAACAATTTTTCTCATAAATCGAAATTAGTTTCTATTTATAACTCAAAATAATTTTTATGGTTGGTGAAATAATTTCCCATTACAAATTGCTGTCACAAATCGGCGAAGGAGGAATGGGGCTTGTCTATCTCGGTGAACAGACAAACCTTAATAGGAAAGTTGCAATAAAGGAACTTCACACGAACCTTACCTCCAATCCTCAGTTCAAGGAAAGATTCATAAACGAAGCAAAAATTCTTGCAAAGCTCAGCCATCCGAATATTGTCACGGTCTATGATTTACTCTTTGAAGGCGGAAGGTTTTTTATTGTTATGGAATATGTGACAGGTGAAAATGTTTCTTCTGTTATAATCCGCAGCCGGTCTGCATTTGAAATGAAAAGATGTATTCATATTTTCAAACATATTCTTTCTGCTTTTAGTTATGCACATGCGGAAGGAATAATCCACAGGGATATAAAGCCATCTAATATTATTCTCGGTCCAAATGATGTTCCGAAAATACTTGATTTCGGAATTGCAAAAATTACAAGCATAGACCTGGGTATTACAAAAACCGGAACAAAGATGGGCTCTGTCTTCTATATGAGCCCCGAGCAGGTGATGGGTGAACAGCTTGATAAAAGAACGGATGTATATTCTCTTGGCGTTACCCTGTTTGAGATGCTTACCGGTACTCTTCCTTTCAGCGCGGATACGGATAGTGAGTATAAAATTCAAACAAAGATTGTGAGTGAACCTCTCCCTTCTGTCAGACATTATAATCCTCATCTTCCCGAACAGCTTGACTGGATAATAGCAAAGGCGACGGCAAAGCGGGCAATCGACAGATACACCGGTTGTGAACAATTTTATTATGCCCTTGACAGTATTCTTGGCGGTACGGGTCAGCAAGCAAATTACCAGGCGTATTCTTCTAATCAGCAGAAAACCCAATATACCGGTGCGGCACCGGAAAGCGTTCAAAATTCCCGGCCTGGTAATCAATATTCTCAGCCGCAGGCTGCAAAGACTGTCGCTGTGCCTCAACCTTCGCATTCCGGTCAGCAATATTCACAACCCAATGCAAAAACAGTTGCAGCTCCTCAGCCTTCTCAAACTTATCATCCACAAGCAAGTTATCCACAAGCAAAGAAAAAAAAGAGTATTCTTCCTTTTATACTCATCCCTGTAATTTTAATTTTCTTTGTTATAATTGCAGTCATAGTATATTTTGCTATTAATTCCGATGATACTTCCGGCTCTATGAAAGTTTCAGATAATTCAAAAACAGAATCTAAATCAGAGCTTTCGCAAAAAGAAGAGGAGTTGAAAAAACGCGAGCAGAAGATTGAAGAAGATCGGAAAAAAATGGAAAACAATAATTCCAACACTTCAGGTCAGAACAGTAATTCACAAAATAACTCAGTCCCGGGGGTCTATCCCGAAGGATCAACAAGATCTCTTACGGAAAGTGATGTACGGAGTCTCTCCAGGTATGAGCTTTCAATAATGAGGAATGAAATTTTTGCTCGCCATGGCTACATATTTAAATCTAATCCCGAAATGATTAAATATTTTAATAATCAAAGCTGGTACACTCCTCAGTATTACGATGTTACCAATATGCTTTCGGAAATAGAAAAATTCAACGTGAATTTTATTAAAAACCACGAAAGATAACAATTAAATATATTTAAATAGTATTTATGAATAAAATTTTAATCTTAATTTTACTTAGTGTATTTTTCTTCTCCTGCGGCAAAAACGGTAAGCCGATATTCACAGAAAACCCGAATGCAGATAAAAAGAAAAATGATACTACTCAAAACAATTCCGTAAAAAAAGATACAACCAAAAAAAACGATGCCAATAATCCCGCCGTCGAATTTGACAAACTTAATACAAAAGTCAGGGACGGATTAATATCACAAAAAGATGCACAGGAAAAGATAAAAGAATTGATTCCGAAAATTACCGAATACTATAAATCAGAGGGTGGAAAAGAATACACTAAGGACAGCTGGGTATTTCCTCTTGAGGGATACGGACCCGATGCAATCGGCGGCAAGGGCGGAAACGGTTATGTAATGGGCGGATATAATTATTTCGACGGGAATAAGCACACAGGACACCCGGCACAGGATATTTTTATAAAAGATGCAAACCAGGATTGTATCGATGATGCAAAAGGCAAACCCGTTAACGTTCTTTCAATCTCTGGCGGAGTAGTGATAGGAGCTACGAATTCCTGGCAGCCGGAAAGTGATTTAAGAGGAGGAATTAATATCTGGATTTATGATCCCGCGAACAATAAAATATTTTATTATGCTCATAATAAGGAAATTTTTGTGAAACCTGGGGATACCGTAAAACCGGGAGACCTGATTGCAACCGTAGGGAGAACAGGCAAGAACGCTTTTCCGAAACGCTCTCCCTCGCACCTTCATCTGAGCTATTATTTGGTAAAAGACGGATATCCGGTACCTAAAAATCCGTATGAAATTCTTCTGAAAGCTAAAAGAATGTAACCGCCAAAATTATTGGGATACTTAAAATTCATTCAAATGAAAAACTTGATATATCTGTTTTTAATACTTGTTTTTTTTGTTTGTTCTTGCGGAAAGAACGATAAAAAAATTACGGATATTTTAGGTAAAAAAGATTCTTCAGTTACAAAATCAGATTCTATAAAACAAAAAGACACAACGGGGAAAATCAAATACACCTTAAAAGATTTTTACTCCGAAAATCCCCTGCTTGCTAAAAAGACAGATGAGATTTTCAATTCACTTTCGGACGAAGAGCGTGCAGGACAAATGATAATCACTATGGCCGGAGGACTCGGAAAACCAGATGCATCAGTGAAAGAGCTTATTAAAAAGAAAAGAATCGGCGGAGCACTGATTTTAGAGGGCTCCAAAGGCGAACTTGCAAACCTAATAAAGACACTTTCTGATTATGCAAAAGAATCAAAATCGCTTCCGCTTATATTTTCTGCTGACGGTGAACCCACATTGATAAACTCCAAATTGAAAGGTTCTCCGAAAGTACCTTCTGCATCAGGAATAAAGTCACCACAAGATTCAAAAAATATTGCATCAAAGATTTCTGAATTTTTAAAGAGCCAGGGATTCAATCAAAACTATGCACCTGTGTGCGACTACTCTCAGAACAGGGAAATTATCGGTAACCGCTCTTACGGAAACAATAAAGATTCGGTGATAATGCTTTCTGCTGCTTTCATCCGCAGTTCGCAGGATTCGGGAATAGTAGCAACAATAAAACATTTTCCCGGACACGGAACCGTCAAAGGAGATTCCCATGAGAAACTCGTTTATACCAATGGTAACCCGAGAGAGATTGAAGTTTTCAGGGAGTTAATAAAATCCTCCGGTGTTATTTCCGTTATGGTGGGGCATATTGCTATCGGCGGCAAATCCGAATATAAAACAGATACCGCGGCATCGCTCTCGCGGAAAATTGTAACTGGATTATTAAAAGGCGAATTAGGTTTTAAAGGTATCGTAATTACAGATGGTCTGAATATGGGAGCAGTATCTAAACTTGATGAACCTGCATTCAGGGCATCGCTAGCAGGATGCGATCTGCTGCTCGCACCTTTGGATGAAAATAAACTATTCAACAGGATTGTCGAAGAAATGGGGAAAAACAAAGATTATAAACTTCAGGTTTACGAATCTGTAAGAAAAATTATCCGTTTAAAAATTTGTTTGGGATTAATTTAATAACTTTAAAATAAAATTATTATGAATTGTCCGAATTGCAATCACACGAACGTACCGCAGGCACAGTTCTGCGCCCAGTGCGGAACGAGGCTTCCTCAGCCCGGAATAGTGCCGCAGCCGGTGCAAAAAACAAAATATGCCGGGATTGATGTTTCAGCTAAAGATTATTTATTGATAGGCAGGGCTCCGGATTGCGATATAGTAATCAACGATGACAGCGTTTCATCAAAACATGCTAAAATATTCAAAGACAGGGATAACGTAATAATCGAAGATTTGGGTTCAATGAACGGAGTTATAATAAACGGAAAGAGAATCACAACCGGTGCCATACTTTATCTTTCCGACAATGTGAAACTCGGCAGCGCATTCTTAAATCTCAATTACCCGGAAATATCCCGGTTGTTTTCTTCCCAGTCGTTTGCAACTCCTGCACCATATTCACATCCTGAATCCGTGGAAAGGAATTTCGGGTTTAATAAAAATTTCGTCGGTAAAATTGTCTTCGCTGTTATGATTGCGATGCTGTTTCTCCCATGGCTTAAAGTTGACCTCGGAGAAGGATTGACTTCTTTTTTTACGGATAAAGAAAGCTTTTCTTTTACCGCAATTAACTTTGCTTTAAATACCAATCCTTTTTCCAAAGAGGCGGTTAACTATAACGATATGCCTTTCCCCGCACATACATTGTGCCTTACATTAATAGTGATACTTATACTTGGTTTTGTGATGAATTTTATCAACCTGAAAATTTCAAATCAGTTCAATGTTGTTAATATTGTCTCTATCGTTATATTATCTATTACGATTGCATATATGTATCTCTTTAAATATAACAACGATAAAGCATTTATAGAGCAGGCTCGATTCGGTATAGGAATTTATATATTCATGATCTTTTGCATAATTTCTGCATTTGAAGGACTCATAGAATATTTTATTAAAAAAATGTTTCAAAGATAAATCGCATTACTTTTGCATTTTTACTGAACAATAAATATAATAAACTTATATAACCTCTAAACAATTAAATCAAAAAAGTTATGAAAGATCTAAAAGGAACTAAAACAGAAAAAAACCTGCTCGATGCATTCGCGGGAGAATCTCAGGCAAGAAACAAATACACATTCTTTGCTTCCGTTGCGAGAAAAGAAGGATATGAACAGATTGCCGCATTATTCGAAGAAACTGCCGCTAACGAAAAATCACACGCAAAACTTCAATTCAAACTGTTGAATCAACTGGGTTCTACGATGGAAAATCTTGAACACGCAGCAGGCGGTGAAAATTACGAATGGACTGAGATGTATCCGAATTTTGCCAAAGAAGCCGAAGAAGAAGGATTCAGCAATGTTGCAAAATTATTTTTAAGAATAGCAGATATAGAAAAGAAACACGAAGAAAGATATAAAAAATTACTTGCAAACCTGAAAGAAGATAAAGTATTTAAGAGAGGCGAACAAACAATGTGGATCTGCAGAGAATGCGGACATATCCATATCGGCAGCGAGCCGCCGAAAGCATGCCCCGCATGCATGCACCCGCAAGCATTCTTCGAAATCTATCACGAAAATTTTTAATTTGAATCGGACAGAAGTTTCTCATCCGATGACTGTTCTTGTCATCGGATGAGTTTCTTTTAATGACAATAAATGAATTTTCTACCAAACAATTTATATCATTTTTACAATCGGGGTAATAATAGACAGCAAATATTTTTTTCGCGAAGTAATTATTTGTTTTTTCTCGAAAAAATTAAAATTTTTATATTACCTTATGCGGATATATTATGCTGGTGTTTGATGCCAAATCATTTCCACTTTCTTATTTACACAAAACAAGATTTAGAAAATTACATTCTTAATACAAACATTGGTATATTACTACGTTCATATACAAGAGCAATTAATGAAAGTATGGAAAGAACCGGTTCTTTATTTCAACAAAAATTTAAATCGAAATTAATTTCAAATGTAGGTAAACATTATAAGGAAGGATTTTATGACTTAAATTGTTTTTATTATATTCACCAAAATCCTCTAATATCCGGCTTGGTAAAAAAAATGGAAGACTGGGAATTTTCTTCTTTTAGAGATTATATTTGGATACGAAAAGATTCTTTGGTTAATAAAGAATTAGCTTACAAAATTTTAAACTTGCCGGGAAAAGATGACTTCTATAAAGTTTCTTATGAATCTATCGATCCCAATAAAATCAAATCACTATTGTAAATAGCATTATGTATAACTCACCTGATGACCAGAAGTCATCTGGTGAGAAATATCGGTTCCTCTCATCCGATGACTGTTCTTGTCATCGGATGAGTTTCTTTTCTTTATCTTTTCTTTCCGAATTTCTCAAATAACTTATCAAGTTTGACTGAACTGTCTTCTTTTCTCTTCTTTTCGGTTTTACCTTTTGGTGCGGATGTTCCTGTTTTCAAAGATAAATTAATTCGCTTTCTTGCTACATCAACATCCAGAACCGTGACATTAACCCTCTGATGAACCTTCAATACATCAGCAGGATGCTTTATGAACCTATCGGATACCTGGCTTACGTGAACAAGTCCGTCCTGATGAACCCCGATATCAACGAATACTCCGAAATTAGTTATGTTTGTTACTATTCCGGGAAGTTTCATTCCGGGCTTCAGGTCTTCAATTTTTTCTACCTCTTTTGCGAACTCAAATATCTCAAATTTCTGTCTCGGGTCTCTTCCGGGTTTTGAGAGTTCTGCCCGGATATCTTCAAGCGTTGGCAATCCGACTTTATCGGTGATATATTTATTAATATCGATCTTTTCCCTGTTTTGCGGAATTTTTATAAGTTCTTCAATCGAGCATCCGACATCCTTCGCCATTTGCTCAACTATATGATAGCTTTCCGGATGGACGGCACTTTCATCAAGCGGGTTCTCCGCTCCGTGAATCCTCAAAAATCCTGCTGCCTGCTCAAATGCCTTATCTCCGAATCGCGGGATCTTTTTAAGTTCGTGACGCGACTTGAATGCGCCCTTTTCATTTCTGAATTCTATTACACTTTTTGCAAGCCGTGGTCCCAATCCTGATACGTACTTAAGTAATTCCTTGCTTGCCGTATTTAATTCTACTCCGACATTATTTACGCAGCTCGATACAACATCATCAAGTTTTTGCCTGAGTTGTGTCTGGTTTACATCATGCTGATACTGCCCGACACCGATAGATTTCGGGTCTATCTTCACAAGTTCCGAAAGCGGGTCCATTAGTCTCCTGCCGATCGATACCGAGCCCCTCACGGTTACATCATGATCGGGAAATTCTTCCCTCGCAACTTCCGACGCAGAATAAATCGAAGCTCCGCTTTCATTAACCATAATAAGAGGGATATTACATATCGCTATCAATTCGGCTCGTTCAGTTTCGTCGGTGATTATATCTCTGTCGAGTGCTAATTTAATTTTTGAAAAATAATTTCTTACAAATGTTTCGGTTTCCCTTCCTGCTGTTCCGTTTCCGATTGCGATTACTTCTATATTATGTTTACGGCAAAGCACGGCAATTTTTTCTCCTGCCTGTATTTTTTCAGATTCGGATTTATGGGGATAAATGGTATCATTTTCCAGCAGCATTCCCTGCCTGTTTAGGCACACAACTTTGCATCCTGTTCTGAAACCCGGATCCAAAGCAAGTACCGTTTTTTCTCCGAGCGGAGGAGCCAGAAGCAGCTGCCTCAGATTTTCAGAAAAAACTCTTATTGCCTCTGCGTCTGCACGTTCTTTGAGCATTGCTCGGAATTCATTTTCGATTGAAGAGGAAAGTAATCTTTTGTATCCGTCGTGAGCAGCCATTTTCACTTGTTCGGCAGAAGAATTATTTGCCTTTATAAAGAGTCTCTCAAGCAGTCCGAATGCATCCTCCTCCGGCGGTTGGATCTCAAGCCTTAAAAACAATTCATTCTCGCCGCGAAACATTGCATGAAGCCTGTGGGAAGCTGCATTTTGTGCGGGCTCTTTCCATTCATAATAATCCTTGTATTTTATACCGTCTTCCTCCTTACCCTTGATTAATGCAGAAGTAAGAACTGCGGATTTCACATAGAGTTCTCTCATTCTTTCCCTCGCCGTCTTGTCTTCATTTATCATTTCCGCAATTATATCCCGTGCACCTGCAAGAGCTTCTTCAGGTGTATTAACTCCTTTTTCTATATCAATAAACTTAGCCGATTCTTCTTCAAAATTAATATCACCCTGCTCAAATATTAATAGAGCCAGAGGTTCGAGACCTTTTTCTTTCGCAATTATCGCTCTTGTGCGTTTCTTCGGTTTATAGGGCAGGTATATATCTTCAAGTTCTGTCATCGTCTCAGCTGCAACAATTTTTTCTTTCAAATCATCCGTCAGCAGCTCACGCTCTTCAAGGGATTTTAATATAGCTTCCCGTCTTTTATCGAGTTCCGATAATTGCTCGATCCTGTCCCTGATGGCAGTGATTTCCACTTCATCAAGGCTTCCCGTTACCTCTTTTCTATAACGTGCAATAAAAGGTATTGTGGCATCATCTTCAAGAAGAATAGCAGTCGCTTCCACCTGTTTTTCTTTAAGATTCAGTTCTTTTGCAATTTTTATTATGTGTCTGTCATTCATACTTGTACTTATATTTTTCCTTTTACAATTCGGTTAATATTTGTTTCCAGTTTTTCCAGGTAAGCCTTCTCTTTCCCTCTATTTCACGGTTATACGGTTTGTCATAAAATATGTGCTCCCAAAGTGCTTTGTCTTCATTCTTGATTTTGGGCTTATCGTCAATAAGTATATCGCCCCTTACCATGGCTTTCTCCTTGGTGAGAATAATTTTCTTTGTCCATCCAAACCCCATATGTTCATCCACCCAGATATATTTTTCCAATACGCAGTTCTCATAAAAATCAAGAGGAGCTGTGCAGATAAATACCTGATGACCCATTTCAGCCATTTCATTCACGGCTTTGATGCCACCTGGAATTTCCGGAAGTGAACGTATAAAACCTTTCTCTGCATTGATTCCCGAAATGAGGGGTCCGCATTCCTTCGGAAGTTCATCTTTTATATAAAAACATTTTCTTTCATCCGGCGGAACAATTTGTCTTTCGGGGTGTTTCACGTTCCATCTCTGGTAAAACTCGCCGTCAAAATCGGCAAGCACGTCGTCCATATCAACTAATATTATCATAATGTATAATTTATAATTTACTAAAAAATTAATATTTACCTGTTTTAATCCTCAAAGGAAATTAATTACAATATGGAAAACATTCAACATTCAAACTTTGAACATCCTTCAGGTTCCAAAAGAAGTAACATCCGCAATTAGAAAAATATTGTAGAATGATGTCGGTTTAATTTCTTAATGTTGTTATTTTTTTCTTGGTGTTCTCTTCTTGATTACTTTTTTTCCCTTTGGCAATCCCTGAACCACCAAATCATAAGAATGATCAATCATCTTCAATATTTCCTTTGTTGGGATACTGCCGTCTAATACTACAGTGTTCCAATGTTTTTTATTCATATGGTACCCGGGTCGCACAGACTCAAATCTTTCTCTGAAATCCAATGCAAGTTCGGGGTCTCATTTTAAGTTTAGTTCTACCGGATTATCATCAAGACTTAAAAGAATAAATATTTTTCCTTTTACTTTGAAAACAAGAGTTACAAAATCAAAAGGAAACTCTTCAGTTACGTTCTTCTTCTTTAAAGCATATTCTCTTATGAATTCAATGTCCGGCATAGTGTGTTAAATTTAAAACAACAGGAACATAAATAAAAGATGAAAAAACGGTGTTGTTTTTACATAAGTTATTTTAGCTTTTTTCTTTTATATTGCTAGTTGAACTTTTATAAATTACTTTTGTTTTCAATTGTAAGAATTATTTATTGAAAAAGTACAGCAAAATATTAATATCCTTATTTGTTTTTACGGTACTGATATCCAACATCAGCTACTCGCTTACATTAAGTATTTGCGGGATGACGGGCGGCTCTTCCTGCAGCTGCGATATGTCCCGGGATAAAGATAAAGGCAAAGATAAGGATAATACGGAAACAATAAAAAAAGTTTCGTGCTGCAAAGAAGAAATCAAAGATATCTCCAACGCTTCTGATTTTGAATCTGCAGGCAATATTAAAATTTTACTTTCTTCAGGTATAATTAATCTTTCTCCGCAACTCGTTTCGAATATTTTCTTTAAAATCTCAGATACTCCGCTAAGGTTTATCTTTTATAACAAATCCACAGACCTCCCGGTCAGGTATTCCTCTCTTCTGATTTAGACACCTAAGTGTTTTTATCGGTCTTTTTTTAATCGGTTATACTGATTAAACTTACATTAATTAATTTAATTTTATGAAATACTTAGCAGCAATATTTATATTGTTTGTGTTTACTATCAATGTTTCAGCACAGACGGGTGGTGATACGGTTCAAATAAGCCTGAATCAGCTCATAGAGTCAGGCATAAAAACAAATTCAAAATTAGAACCGGTAGAACTTGCAAGGAAAATCGAGCTGATAAAATCAGAACAGAATAACAAGCAGCCTATGCCTATGTTCGAGTTTATGCTGGATTATATTCCTCTCGATTTTATGACCAAACCTGAATACGGAGCCTTTTATTCACAGCGTCTGATGCTCCCGGGGAAACTTGAACAGAATGAACTATCCGGGCAGGTAAAATCCCGAAGGCAGGAAATAGAAAAAGACCGTATCCGGATTGATATAACAAGACAGATTAAGTTGAATTACTATGCCTTATATTACTATGAAAAACTTCTGCTTTTCAATGACGAATATCAGAAAATTATGAAGAACATTATCAAATCCCTTGAGGCAAGTTATGCATCGGGTATGGGAAATCAGAGCGGGATACTAAAAATGAATAATGAATTGCAGATGATGGTCCTTGAGCAAATCGAATTTGAGCAGACAAAGAAAACATATATTAATAATTTATCCCTTTATTCTAACATATCACTTCCGGAAAATTTCAAAACGGAAAATATCAATCCGTCTTTGCTTTATTCCGCAGACCTCGATTCTTCCAAATTAGCCGGGATTATAATTGCTAACAATCCCGAATTCAGATTAATAGATAATATGCTGGAAGAGACAAGGATACAAAGAAATATCGCCGGACTTGAGAAGGTTCCCGATATCACATTAACAGGCGGAGTAAAGTATATGGCAAAAGAGCCGATGAGCTACCTGTCTTTTACTATAGGAATTGATTTACCGTTTATGCCCTGGAATGCAAGGAAGATAAATTCAATGATAGAAGAAACAAACGTGATGGAGCTTCAGTCGTTATCGATGCGGAAGTCTGCGCTTCAGTATATGAAAAGTGAACTGCAGAACATGCTTATTATGATAAAAACCGTTAACCAGAAGATTCAATACATAAGGGATATTTTTATTCCGCAGGTAAGGCAAACATTCAATTCTTCGCTTGCTTCCTATTCTTCGGGTGCGGGTGAATTTATGAACCTGCTTGATTCATTCAGAAAAATGAGAGAGGCAGATATGATGCTTATAAAAGAAGAAACTGACCTGTTGAAACAGACCGGTGAGCTTGAATTCCTGCTCGGAAAACAAATTACAGTAAACAATCAATAATATCTTATGAATAAAAAAATATTAATAATAATTGCCGTTATATTCCTCTTGCTTGCAAATGCTTTTGCGATTTATTATTTCGTCATAAGGGGACACAATACCGGGCAGATAACAAAAAAAGCAGAACTTTACGTTTGCCCTATGCATCCGCAGATACAGCAGGACCATCCGGGAGTATGCCCGATTTGCAATATGGAACTTGTTCTGAAAGGAAGCTCACAAACAATGGACGACACGGTTAATTCAAAAAAAGATAAAGAACTCGGTGAAATAACGCTCTCGCCGACCGAGCAGGTTCTTGCCAACGTGAAAACTGAAACTGTAGGATATGAAAATTTCGGTTTTGGTATCGAAGCAAACGGAGTTGTTAAACAAAGAGATGATGCACTGAGGCAGATATCTTCTCCGGTTAAGGGGAAAATCACAAGACTATATATCAACTACGAGGGACAGAAAGTCGGCAAAGGACAAAAAGCCTTTGAGATATATTCTCCCGAATTAATTTCCACGCAAAGGGAATTTCTTTTAGCTTATGATAATTATAAGAACAACGAAAATTCTACTTACGAAGGAATAAAAGAAAATATCGGTTCAATTTTAGCAGCAGCAAGGCAAAGATTAAAACTCTGGTTTATGAGCGATGCACAAATTGATGAACTTGCGGAATCCCACAAGATTAGGAATTCAATTACGTACTTCGCTGATTATTCGGGAGTCGTTACAAAAAAATATTTTAACGAAGGTTCCTGGGTGATGGAGGGCGCTATAATTGCAGATGTTGTGAATTTATCATCTGTATGGATTACTGCAAATATTTATGAAAACGAACTGGGTCAAATAAAAATCGGGCAATCTGTTGAAATAAAATTAACAGGATACGGAGATAAAATTGTGAATGGTAAAATAGATTACATTAATCCATTCGTAAATCCTGATACAAGAACAATAGAGGTAAGAATTACTGCTTCAAACTCTAATTTATTGCTAAAACCCGAAATGTATGTAAAAGTAAATATAGCAACTTCAAATATATCTTCCGCTATTGTTGTTCCCAAAAATGCTGTTCTCAGAACGGGTAAAATGGATATGGTGTACGTGAAGAAATCCGGAAATGCATTCATACTCAGGGAAGTAAAAATCGGAGGAGAGCGGAATGGTAAATATCTTATAACTTCCGGTATTGATTCCGGTGATGAAATAGTCGTCAGTGCCGGATTCCTTATCGACAGCGAAAGCCAGATTAGGATGGGTTCAGGGAATACTATGCCGGGAATGGATATGCCTGAAAAAAAGAATGATGTGGAGATAAAAGACAACGATGCAATGAAAGATATGAAAGATATGAAAAAATAATGAACAATGAATAATGAACTATAAAGTAGATAATAATTTTTTTAAATCGCAAACAACCCGGTTGTCTGTAAATAAAAGATTTACCCCGTCGTTTACGACGGGGATGGCTACACCGCCCAATATTCGGGCTTTAGCCCAAATTAGTTCAAAGATACATTGTGTTATAACGCAGCCCAGGAATTCTGGGACTTTAGAAAAACTTGGATTTTTGAATATTATATTTAGGCTAAAGTCCTGTTTTAGATCAGATCACAACCCTGTCGTAAACGACAGGGAAACTAAAGAATATTCAGAAGCCCACAACTTCAGTCGAGGGAGAGAGAAAACAAACTTAACCCACGGTTTTAACCGTGGGAGTATGATGTCAGTATATAATAACCGTTTTAACGGTTTACAAAATTTTAAAAATATTTTAATAATTAAATAACTCTGAAAATGAAATCAATAAATCTAAAAAGAACATTCGCATCATTAGCCGTTATTTTCGTAACGACTGCATTTCTGATGACCGGATGTTCAAAGCAAGAAACAAAAACCAGCAACGTGGATACAACTAAAAAGAACATGACACAAGAGCAACCGAAGCAGGAAACAACTACTGCTGACAATCAAACAGAGAAAAATAACACGGCGGCAAAAGAAGAGAAGACAGAAACAACTAAAGACAATGCAAGCGTTCAGCATGCAATGATTAATATTCCCACTGCACAATGTGATATTTGTCAGGGTAAGATAGAAACAGCCCTGAAAATGGTTGCGGGTGTAAAGAATTACGAAGTAGATATTGACGGAAAAGTAGTTCATGTGAATTTCGATAAATCAGTCACAAACCTCGGCAAGATTGAAAATGCAATTACAGCAGTCGGTTATGATGCAAACAGTAAAAAAGCAGACCCCGATGCATATTCAAAACTAGACGACTGCTGCAAGCTCCCGCAGGATAGGAAAAAGAAACAACAATGAAGAATTAAAAATAAAAAAATAAAATTCTGTAGTCGCAGGTCTTTAGCCTGCGTAAATTAAAAAATAAATATCAAAACTTTTAATAAAAATCAGTAGTCGCAGAGCCTGTCCTGATCAGTCGGGATCTTTAACCTGCGTAAATAAAAAATTAAAATATAAATTTAAATCAATTTAATTAACTTAAAATAAAAACAAAAATGTTCAACAAAATGAAATCAATGCAATCAAGAACAAAACTGCTATTGTCAATAGCGGTTGTTTTAATAGTTACCTCTTTCGCATCATTAGCATTAACATATTCGGGAAATAATGCGAAGATTGAAACTATTAAATTAAATTCAATAGTCTGTGATCAATGTGTGGATAGACTAAATAAAGTTATCGGCTCTATAGACGGAGTCTCGAATGTCGATATTAGTCTGACGGAAAAACAGGCAGTCGTAACTTTTGATGATTCCAAAACAAGTCTTGATAAAATCGAAAATGCAATTACTTCAACGGGATATAATGCAAATGATAAGTTAGCCGATAAAGATGCATTTGAGAAACTTCCCGCTTGCTGTAAAATAAAAGAACATTCGGGCTGTAAAGGAATGGATAATATGAACATGGATAACATGAAAATGGATAATATGAACATGAACGATTCCAAAGATAAAAATATGAAAATGGAAGGTTCAATGGACAATGGATGCTGCAATAAGAGCGGAAGTATGAATAACAGTGGATGCACAAGGAATAAACAAGGAAAACAGTAATTATTAATTCTCGTTACCACGCTCCAGCGTGGTAACGATGAAAAAATTCTCGCTGCCCACGGTTTTAACCATGGGAAAAATGAAAATTAAGTAACAATATTATGATAGAAAAAATCATAGATTTTTCGGTTAAAAACAGATTCGTAATTCTGTTATTATACATAGGCATCTTTGCATATGGTGTGTATTCAATGATTCATACACCGGTCGATGCAATTCCTGACCTGTCTGAAAATCAGGTTATAGTCTGGACGGAGTGGATGGGCAGAAGTCCGCAGATAATAGAAGACCAGATCACATATCCGCTCACGACAAATCTTCAGGGAATGCCTAAGGTGAAAGCTGTCCGAAGCCAGTCAATGTTTGGTATGAGCTTTATCTATGTAATCTTTGAAGATGATGCAGATATTTACTGGGCGCGAAGCCGTGTTCTTGAAAAACTTTCACAGGTACAGGGAACACTACCGGAAGGCGTCAAACCGATATTAGGTCCTGACGGTACAGGTGTCGGACACGTTTACTGGTATCATCTCGCCAGCGATAAGTATGACCTCGGAGAGCTAAGGGCAATTCAGGATTATTATCTCAAGCTCGGACTTCAGTCTGTTGAAGGTGTTGCAGAGGTTGCGTCTATCGGAGGGTTCATAAAGCAGTACCAGGTTGATGTTGACCCTAACCGGCTGAATGCATACGGCATTGGTATATCCGATGTCGTTAACGCTGTTCAGAGAAGCAATAAAGATGTGGGCGGAAGTAATATCGAATCATCGGATATTGAATACTTTATAAGAGGAAAAGGATACATTACGAATGTCAGCGATATTGAAGAGATTGCCCTAACATCCGGCAAGGGCGGAATTCCGGTAAGGATAAAAGACATAGGGACCGTGCAGGTAGGAGCCGATACCAGGAGGGGACTTATGGATATGAACGGCGAAGGAGAAGTTGTCGGCGGAATAATAGTTATGCGGTATGGTGAAAATGCAATGACAGTAATTGACAGGGTCAAAGAAAAAATTAAAGAACTCGAAAAAGGTCTTCCGTCAGGAATTACAATTCAAACTTCCTATGACAGGAGCGGATTGATTACAAGTGCCATCGAAACTTTGAAACGTGCTATAATCGAAGAGTGCCTGATTGTATCATTGATTGTTCTTGTGTTTCTTTTCCATTTCAGAAGTGCATTAAGAATATTGATTGAAATTCCCGCTGCAATTCTTATTTCATTTATACTGATGCGTCAGTTTAATATCACATCTAATATTATGAGCCTCGGAGGTCTCATAATTTCAATCGGAATTCTTGTCGATGCATCTATTGTTATGGTCGAAAATGCTTACCGTAATATTGCGAAAGCACAGGAATTAGGATTAACAATTGATTATAAGGAAATCGCTGCTAAATCCGCAAAGCAGGTCGGACGGGCAATTTTCTTTTCCGAAGCAATAATTGTTATCTCATTCCTGCCTGTATTTTTACTTGAAGGGCAGGAAGGAAAATTATTTCATCCGCTTGCATTTACAAAAACGTTTGCCATTGCAGGCTCGGCGTTTATTACAATAACTCTCGTCCCGATGTTAATGACACTTTTTATGAAAGGAAAATTGTATGGCGAAAATAAAAATCCTGTTACGCGAATTTTCAACCGGCTCTATGACCCGATTCTCAGGCTTGCTTTGAAATACAGAAAGACTACTCTCGCAATAAACATTGTTGCACTTCTTGCAACTATACCGCTAATAATGAATACAGGAAGCGAGTTTATGCCTCCGCTTGACGAAGGGAGCCTTCTGTTTATGCCAACAATGCTTCCGAATGTTTCCATAAACGAAGCGAAAAGAATTCTGCAGGTTCAGGATGCAATCATTAAGAGTATTCCTGAGGTTGACCACGTGCTCGGAAAAGTAGGTCGTGCGGAAACCCCGACAGATCCTGCTCCGATAAGTATGATTGAAACTATCATTATGCTTAAAGATAAATCCGAATGGCGAAAGGGAATTAAAAAAGCCGATATCGTCAGCGAACTGAATTCTAAATTGCAAATTCCCGGTGTGAGCAACGGCTGGACACAGCCTATTATAAACCGGATTAATATGCTTTCAACAGGAGTAAGAACAGATTTAGCGGTGAAAGTGTTCGGAGAGAATCTCGATACACTGGAACAGCTTGCCATAAGAGCAGAGAATATTTTGAAGAAAGTTCCCGGGGCGGCTGATGTATTCGCTGAAAGAACACAGGGCGGCTCTTATATTGATATAGATATAAAACGTGATGCAATTTCAAGATACGGGCTGAATGTCGGTGATGTTCAGGATGTGATTGAAACGGCAATCGGCGGTCAGAACATTTCACGAACGGTAGAAGGCAGAAGACGATTCCCGATAAGGGTTCGTTATCAAAAAGACTACCGTATGGATATAGAAGCACTGAATAAAATTTATGTAACGGTATCAAACGGCTCGATAAGTTCTATGAGTTCGGGAAGCGGAATGAGTGCAAATAAACCAACACCTTCTGTTAACAGCAGTAAAATGCAAATTCCTCTCGGAGAGATTGTAGATATAAAAATCACTTCGGGTCCGCCTATGATAGGTTCTGAAAACGCATTACTTCGTTCTATCGTATTTCTTAACGTGCGCGGAAGGGATATGGGTGGATTTGTTAATGATGCAAAAGATGTTCTCGATAAAGAATTCGCACCTACACTCCCGAAAGGATATTTTTATTCTTGGAGCGGACAGTGGGAAAATCAAATCCGTGCTAAACAAAGATTGGAATTAATTATGCCGATTGTTTTCCTGATAATTTTTGTTATGCTTTATTTTGTTTATAAAAATTTCCTGGAAGCACTGCTTGTAATGCTTTCTGTTCCTTTTGCATTGATTGGAGGAGTCTATTATATGTCAATACTCGGCTTGAATTTTTCCGTTGCGATATGGGTGGGATTCATTGCACTTTATGGTGTTGCCGTGGAGACGGGTGTTATTATGGTGATATATCTCCACGAATCACTCGATAAAAAACTGATTGAAAAAAATGGAGTACTCTCAAAGCAGGATTTAATTGATGCAACGGAAGAGGGAGCAATATTGAGGCTAAGACCAAAATTAATGACTGTTGCCGTAGCAATGCTCGGATTAATTCCGGTAATGTGGTCAACCGGAACGGGGGCGGATTTAGCAAAACCCCTTGCGGTACCTTTAATCGGCGGCATTTTAACATCCGCAGTTCATGTATTATTTGTAACACCGGTAATATTCGTAATGATAAAAGAGCAGTATAGAAAGCGGGGCAAACTCAAAAAATCCGAAATGGCACAGTTTATGGTTCACTAATAAAAATTAAAATTCAAAAATCAAAAGGTAAAAATTAATTCAAAATTCAAAAGTATTTTATATTTAACTCTGCGGCACTTTGTGTTCACCTTTGAGTAACTCTGTGTCTGAAAAAGTAAAACGTGAGAGGTAAAACGTTAAACGTAGAAAAGTTGAAAAGTCCCCCTTAGAAAAGGGGGATAAAGGGGGTTGTTGAAAAAGATCAAAAGTAAAAAAATAACTTAAAAATTATTACCGATATTGAGCTAAGTTTTGTCATTCCTGCGAAAGCAGGAATCCAGTAATTTTTTAAAAATATGGGTGAGGAAAATTTTCAATAATTTAAGTATAAAAAGTGCTATTTTGAAAACGGTTTATAATAATATTTTTTCCCTACGAATGTTTCGTTGATAATATATTTTTCAAAAGGGAACGTGTCTGTTGTTCTACCAAATCCTATAAAAAAATTAATCCTACTTAATAAAAACTGAAAATTACTTTCGGGATAATTAAATAATATCAGACCCGAAGATTCATGTTTTGAATCTAATATCATATTTTTATCCTTATCAAAATATGATATAACTCCATCATGTAAGGATAATATTAAATTAGGCAATACGAATGAATCTGAAATATTTATTATTTTATCTAACCTCTCAATTATGCTTTCTGAGGACAATCCAAATTTTTCACATAAGATAAAGCCATATATTTGATCTAATGGATTTTTCGATTGATTAAATCCAGATTCTGGGGTTTGATACATTATCGTTTTCGAACCATATTGTCTCGTGCTAGGCGAATTAAAAAATCTTTTCGACATTTTAACTGATTTTATTTTTTCTAATGAATCTAGTAATTCAGTATAGTTCATTGTACTCTTTATCTCACCAACGGCGACTACACTTTCGCAAGGGAAATAAGATGCTTCAGAGGTATCATTAATACTAAAAATTGGACAAAAATCCTTTTCGTATATAATTATATCTGTTTGTTTACTTGTATTTCCTTCTGAGTCAATTACACAACCAGAAGATATATCAATAAGTGGAGGGAATATCTTTTGGAGTTTGCTTTTAACAGCATTTTCTTTTGCTGTACCTACTAAAAGAGGGGTAGTAGCTTTGCCTGCAATTGCGAAATCTTTTACCAAATCATTTGCTAATTCCGAAATGTATTCGACGGAATTAAATTTGTTTTCCATTTTACAATTAAAATATTTTCAAATAGATACGATTTTAAAATAATTGTTCCATTATTTTAATTTACTACTTAAATTTTTATTATTAAAGCTATCTTTACAGATAAAAAGCAAAAATGCCTCTTTTCTGCATATCCCGTCTTTTATCAAACATTTCTCAACTTTTTTGCTGATTTTTTAGTTCTATCTAACTAGAACTTTTAAAATAGCTTTGGACAGAATTTTTGAAATAAAGGACCGGGATACAATAATAATAGGAGGGGGACAGGCAGGAATTGCAGCCGGATACAACCCGAAAAAGCTCACGTTTTTATTATATTTAAACTTTGCGTAAATTTTGAAATTTTTTACCCATAGGTCTAAAGCTGTGCACAAATTTTCCACTTTAAGAACAGAGGTATTATTATTTGTGTTTGTACTTATACTCATTATCTATTTTTTTTCTTTGAATAATATCCGCCCTTTTTAGCGCTTCCTTTATATTCGATTAGATTATTGCTTTTCAATTTATTTAACCATTTTTCCAATGTCCTTTCGGGCGTATTTAATATTTTAGATAATTCAGGAGTTCTTAAACCGGAATTCCCTTCTATTAAAATTAATAGTGATTTTACACCCCCATTTACACCCCCAACTTGGGGGAGTAAATTTTCTTTGCGTTTAAAAGTAGTTATAAAAATATCCGCTAATCCTACTTGTATCCAAGCTTCGTATAGATATATACACTTGTCTTTCAAACCCTCGTTTGTTTTTTGACAAGGGGTCATGTCAAAGATCCAGATTTATCGGGAACCCCTTGTCTTAATTTACACAAATTTGAAATTTTTTCCCGATTTTTCCGCCCCTTTTACCTTTAATTTCTTCAATATTTTGAGTAGTTTTTTATGTTATTTAAAATATTTTCTTACCTAAATATAAATGATTTAATATATGGAAAATACAACAGCAGCGAAGAAACCCCGGAAGGTGAAAGGCAAGATAGAGATCGACATACAGAAATGCAAAGGATGCGAACTCTGCACGGTAGCCTGCAAAGAAGACTCGATCGGCATATCCAAAGAAATCAATAACTTCGGTTACCGTTATGCCGTTTTTGTCAACCCCGACACTTGCACCGGATGCGAAAATTGTGCTTTAGTCTGTCCCGACGGAGTAATAAAAGTTTACAGAACATCAGGAAAAAAGAAAGAGCAAATCGCAACAATATCAAATGTAAAATCCAATATCACAGTAAATATAGAAGAAAATCCTTCAGCGAAGGATTTAAGAAATATGGACTACATATAATAAGTTTTAAATTTAAAATTGAAGATTTAAAATTGAAATAGAAGATTTAAAATTCAGCAAGACAGAAAGAAGATAAAAAACATTTAAAAAACAGAGAATAAAAATATACAGGAAAAATATATGGAAGCAGACATCAGACTAATGAAAGGCAACGAAGCCATGGCAGAAGCCTCGATACAGGCAGAATGCGATGCATACTTTGGCTATCCCATAACGCCGCAATCAGAAGTACTGGAATACTTATCAAGAGAAATGCCGGGCAGAACCGGCATTCCGTTACAGGCAGAAAGTGAAGTAGCCGCAATAAACATGGTATATGGTGCAGCCGGCGCAGGCGCAAGAGTATGGACATCATCCTCATCACCGGGAATAAGCTTAATGCAGGAAGGCATATCATATATAGCATCGGCACAACTACCCTGCCTCATTGTAAATGTAAACAGAGGCGGACCCGGCTTAGGCACGATACAACCCTCACAGGGTGATTATTTTCAAGCCACCAAGGGCGGAGGCCACGGAGACTATCATTTGATAGTATTAGCCCCTGCATCCGTACAGGAAATGGCAGACTTCGTATTCCTTGGATTTGAACTCGCTGATAAATACAGAAATCCTGTAATGATGCTATCGGACGGAGCAATAGGTCAGATGATGGAAAAAGTAGTATTCACAAAAGGCAGAAAAGTAAAAAAAGTAGAAAAACCCTGGGCAACCACGGGCAAGACAAAAGACAGAAGCAGAAACATAATAACATCATTATTCATACAACCGGAAAAGATGGAACAGGTAAATTTGAAACTGAATGCAAAATACGAAGAGATATGCAAAAATGAAGTAAGATTTGAAGAAATAGAGACAAAAGATGCGGAATACCTCATAGTAGCCTACGGACTCTCGGCAAGGATAAGCCATAAAGTAGTATTATTAGCAAGACAAAGAGGAATAAAAGTAGGACTATTAAGACCAATAACATTGTATCCATATCCCTATAACAGGATAAACGAACTGGCAGACCAGTTAAAAGGAATACTAACAGTAGAACTAAACGCAGGTCAGATGATAGAAGATGTAAGACTTGCAGTAAACGGGAAGATACCTGTAGAACACTACGGCAGAATGGGCGGAATAATCCCATCCCCGGAAGAAGTAGAAGAAAATTTGGCGAAATGCATAAAGAAATGGTAAACATCAATTAATAATTAGTAATTAAATAAATTACAGATTATTCAAATTGAAAACATCATTTCTAATTACTAAACTAATAACTGTTGAATGACGATGAAAGATAGAAGACAGGAAAATAAAAAAGGAAAACAAAGAAAACAAAAACAGCAAATTATTAATTACTAATTATTAATTATAAATTGAACAAATATGAGCGATAAAGAATTAGATAACATACTCGGCGGAGATGTAAAGTCGGAAGATGAAATAATCACCCCGGAATGTGCAGTAGGAGTAGAAGAAGACGACTGGATGAAAGTATATGAAAGACCGGCCACATTAACCGAGACGAGATTCCATTACTGTCCCGGATGCGGCCACAGCACGGTACACAAGTTAATAGGCGAGGTAATAGAGGAAATGGGCATACAGGACAAGACGATAGGTGTAGCTCCTGTAGGCTGTGCAGTATTTGCCTATGATTACCTTGATATAGATATGCAGGAAGCAGCCCACGGAAGGGCATCAGCCGCGGCAACGGGAGTAAAGAGAGTCCACCCCGATAAATATGTATTTTCATACCAGGGAGACGGAGACTTAGCTGCAATAGGCACGGCAGAAACGATACATACTATAAACAGGGGAGAAAACATACTCATTATCTTCATAAACAATGCTGTTTACGGAATGACAAGCGGACAAATGGCACCGACAACGCTGCCAAATATGAAAACAACAACATCACCTTATGGCAGGGATGTGACAAAGGTGGGATATCCGATGAAAATGTCAGAACTTGTAGCAAACCTTCCCGGCGCATTTTATGTAACCCGTCAGGCAGTCCATACGGCAGCCAACGTAAGGAAAGCCAAAAAAGCAATAATGAACGGCTTTAAATATCAGAAACTCAACAAGGGCATTTCATTTGTGGAGATAATATCAAACTGTCCATCGAACTGGAAAATGACCCCGCTTCAGACAAATGACTTCATAAACGATGAAATGATAAAATACTTTCCGCTTGGAGATGTAAAACTCCCATCGCGTGAAGACTTAAAAGGACTTGAAACAAAAGAAGGAGAGGTAGTATAACCGTATGGCAAAAGACACTAGAAACACAAAAGACACAAATAAAGTAATTAAGAAAGTAATGACAGAAGAGATAATAATAGCAGGATTTGGGGGACAGGGAGTTCTTTCTATGGGACAGACGCTAGGTTATGCGGCAATGGTAGAAGGCAAGGAAGTGTCGTGGATGCCGTCATACGGACCTGAGATGAGAGGTGGAACGGCAAACTGCATCACGATAGTATCGGATGAGAAGATAAGTTCACCGATAATATCGAGATTTGATACGGCGATACTCCTGAACCAGCCGTCGATGGAAAAATTTGAGAACAATGTAAAGCCGGGTGGAATAATGATATATGAATCAACAAACATACTTCGTGCATCGGAGCGAAAAGATATAGAGATATATCCCATACCTGCGGCAGATGAAGCAAATAAGATGAACAATGCAAAAGTGGCAAATATGATATTACTCGGAGCATTTCTTGAAAGAAAGCCGGTTGTGAATATTGATTCAATTATCGAAGCATTAAAAAAAGTATTACCCGAAAGATATCATCATCTGTTGAAGCTCAACCGCGAAGCGCTTGAAGCAGGACAAAGACTGATGAAAGAAGTGATGGTGGAAGCGTAAGGAAAGTGAGAAGGTAAAAAAGTAAGAAGGTAAGTAAGTAAGAAGTAAAGAACAAAGATATAGAAAGGAACCCCGTAGGGGTGAAATGATTATAGGAGTAGAAGTGAAGAAGTGAAGAACAAAGATATAGAAAGGAACCCCGTAGGGGTGAAATGATTATAGGAGTAGAAGTGAAGAAGTGAAGAACAAAGATAGAGAAAGAAACCCCGTAGGGGTGAAATATTTATAGGAGTAGAAGTAAAGAACAAAGATAGAGAAAGGAACCCCGTAGGGGTGAAATGATTATAGGAGTAGAAGTGAAGAAGTGAAGAACAAAGATAGAGAAAGAAACCCCGTAGGGGTGAAATGATTATAGGAGTAGAAGTGAAGAACAAAGATAGAGAAAGAAACCCCGTAGGGGTGGAATGATTATAGCGTAGTAAGCAATTATATTCTTAACCCCGTAGGGGTGAAATGATTATAGGAGTAGAAGTGAAGAACAAAGATATAGAAAGGAACCCCGTAAGGGTGGAATGATTATAGCGTAGTAAGCAATTATATTCTTAACCCCGTAGGGGTGAAATATTTATAGCAAAAGAAGGCAAGAAAGTGAGAAGGTAAGAAAGTGAAATTGTGCGGTCAGGTTGAAAATGCTTCTAGCGTGAGTTTCCTCCTGACCGTTTTTTTTTATCCTTATCCCGCAGGACTAATTTTTTAGGTTTTGTTTTTCTATAAAGAAGTGATTTTCCCTCAGATTTAATTAATCCATCAATCGATAAATCTTCATCTATTTCCTCCCAATGAATTCCATAACCCGACTGTGAAATTTTATAATTATTTTTTATTTTATCGTTACTATTCGCAAGCTTAATTGACTGCGTGCGCAAATCAATTTTATAAAACTTACTATCTACAAACAGAGAAATAAAATACCCGTCAAATGAGATATTTTTAATTTCGTGATATCTATTATTAATTGAATTCATTTTAATTTTTTCCACTCTGAAACAATATAATCAAAATTTTCAAAAATTGCTTTTCTTATGATTCTGTAATCAGACGGCTTCATATTAAACGAAAAAGCTTCTATTATGTTGAATTCCTTTTCATCAAGCCAAAACTTACATTCCTTCTCGGCTTTTTGACAATGGATATGCATCGGTTCGTTTACCTCGTTGGAGTAGAAAAAGAATCTCCATCCATATAAAAACAATATCGTCGGCATATATTATTATAATATTATATTAATAAGAAAAAAATAGCAAGAACAATTTAATGTTATAATTTTTTCGTTCACATTTTCTTACTCTTTCCTTCTGAATTCATAATACAGCGGGTCAACGAAATCATTTACACGAAGTTCAAACCCCGTTACTTTTCCATTCTCTATCGAAAGCGGAAAAAGGCATTTGCCTAATACCAAATCGTTATACATGCAAAGGAGAGTATCTATATGCCAGAGTTCAAGATAACCTTCGACTCCCGGGCGGCAACTCAACGTAACAATCCATTTGCCGTTTCCTTCTTTTATTTCTGCATCACCTGCCTGAATATTTGTATATACACCTTTTATACCTCCAAAATCAAATGAGGATAATGATTCCGGCATTTTACTCTTTTCGATTTCTTCCCATTCCTGCCTTGCTTTATCCTCTCCCACTTTAGTGTTTACATAAATCAAGCTGTCCCAGTTGACACTGTTAGGATAAAAATAATAATCAAATATCTGATACATCAAAGATGTGTAAACATTATTCTGGTCGTTATTTGTAAGTATCACAACACCAAGATTATCCTCCGGCATAAATGCAGTGCGGGAAAGCATTCCGTCATATCCGCCTGTATGGGTTATCACAAGTTTGCCTTTATAATCCTGCAAAAACCATCCGAGTCCGTAAGTTATGAAGTGGCGCTTCGTTGGATTTCCCGTTCCGTAAGAAGGAATATTCAGCACGTTATAAGGTGTTTGGGTTTTAAGAAGAATTCTTTTATCTACAATTGTATTTCCCTTATAAACTCCGCCTTTAGTTTGCATTAAAATCCAGTTCGCCATATCTTTTGCGGAAGAGCAAATCGAGGTTGCGGGAGCAAGATTATCAACATTCCTCCACGGTATCGGAACCATTTCATAATTATTATTGATAGTATGCGGCATCGCAATATTTCCCATTTTGGTTACTGCTTCTGTAGAAGTTATAGTCCTTGTCATTTCAAGCGGTATTAAAAATTTTTCTTTTATATATTCATCCCAGCTCTTTCCTGTTACTATGGGAATTACCTCACCTGCAGCAAGGAACCCGCTGTTGCAGTAACCGTAACCATTTCTAAATCCATACACGGGTTTGATGTACCGCATCTTATAAATCAAATCGCTTCTCGAAAAATTTGTTCCCCAGGTTATAAAATCTCCCTCAAATGTTCCGAACCCGATTCTGTGCGTAAGTAAATCTTTTATCGTTACCATTTGGGAGGCAAGTGTATCATAGAGCATAAAATCCGGAAAATATTTTATAATTCTGTCATCGAGGGAAAGTTTGCCTTCGCTTTCAAGCATAGCAATTGCTGTTCCGGTGAATGCTTTTGTATTGGAAGCAACGGAAAAAATTGTATTCTCATCCACCTTATCCGGCTTACCAAGTTCTTTTACGCCGTATCCTTTCAGGAAAACCACTTCTCCGTTCCGGATAATTGCAACGGACATTCCGGGCAAGTTCCATCTCGCCATTGCCTGCTCTATATATTGGTCTATAGTATGCCCGTTATACAGAATAATTTCCTGCGGATATGCAGAGGTGAATAAAAATAAAATCAGGACTAAAAAGAAAAACGGTTTAAATTTTTTCATATTTAATTAATTTTTTAAAATGCTCCCGATGTTTTTTCCGGCAATCCATCCGGTGCTCCATGCAGATTGAAAATTAAATCCACCCGTAACCCCGTCTATATCGAGCACCTCGCCTGCAAAGTAAATACCCGGACACTTCTTGCTTTCCATCGTTTTAAAATTAATATCTTTCAAAGATACTCCTCCCGCGGTTACAAATTCCTCTTTGTTGGTATTTTTTTCGTTTATAATAATTTTATGCTCTGTTAATTCGTTTACGAAATTTTTTATTCTTTGATTCGATAATTCATTAAATTTTTTATCTGCTCCAATTCCGCTTAATTCCAGCAATCTTTTCCATAATCTCATTGGTAATCGGAAATAAGATACGGATGCTAAAATTTTATTCGGCTCCGATTTCTTTAATTCAAGTAATTTATTATACAGATGTTCCCCGTTGAAATCCGGCAGCCAGTTTACGGATAAAGTGAATTTATAATTTTTTTCTGATAATGTTCTTGCAGCAAATGCAGAAAACTTTAGTACTCCGAAACCGCTCAATCCGCCGTGTGTAATAAGAATCGAACCTCTTTGGGCTGGAATTTTTTCATCTTTTAGTTTAATCTCAACTTCGGGCACGGAAATTCCTTCAAGTCCGGAAAAAATATTTTCAGACAGAACGAAAGTGAACAGTGAAGGAACCGGTTTTATAATAGTATGGCTATGCTTCTTAATCCATTCGTATGCTTCTGGTTTTGAATTCCCCCCCGGAGCAATTAGAATTTTATCGCAGAAAAATTTCTCGTTGTTTTTGAAACAGATACAAAATCCGGTTTCTTCTTTTATTAATTCTTCAATGGAATAATTTTTTTTGATGTGAATGTTTTTTTCTTCAGCTTCTTTAAGGAGGCAGTCAATTACGGTTTGAGAATTGTCTGAAACTGGAAAGACCCTGTTATCGGGTTCAATTTTTAGTTTTACATCTCTTGATTCAAACCAATCTATAGTATCCTGCGGACCGAATCGCGTAAAAACCGAAATCAACTCCCTGCTTCCACGGGGATAATATTTCACAAGCTCTTTAACGTCGAAAGTTGCATTTGTAACGTTGCATCTTCCGCCGCCGGAGATTTTTACTTTCGAGAGTATCCTGTCGGATTTTTCGAACAAATAAACTTCAGCATCAGGATTTGTTTCTTTGATAGCAATTGCTCCGAAAAATCCGGCAGCCCCGCCTCCTATTACGGCTACTTTCAAGATTGTTCGCCGCTGTTCGTTTCTTTTGTATTTTCTTCGGGGGCATCTTTTATTCCCGCAAGCAGTTCTCTTGCGTATTCAGCATTTTCTTCAAGCACCTGTATCTCTACGGGTCCGGTAAGTGTGTTATATCCCATTCCGAACACACCCACCCCGATAAAATCCTGCACTGTCTCGCCCTTTGCAAAGTATTTGATTCCTGCTTCGTCGAGGAGCGATTTTATCACAGCAATTGTACCATGATGTCCGGTTTTGTAAACCGTTACGAGTTTTTCCTTGTCTTCGTCCATTTTCTATTCTTTGTTTAATTTAAAAATCTAATTTTATATTTTGTAAATAATTAACTCCAATTGCTTATGCGGACTTTTATTTCTTTTAATCTTGAAGAGAACACAGGGAATCAAATCCTGGATGTTCAATCCCAAATCAGAAAAAGACAAAAACCCTCTTCAGTGGAATTTATAAAATGGGAAAACAAAAGTAAGTTCCATTTGACAGTTTTTTTTCTCGGGGATATCGTACGGGAAAAACCGGATTCCCTGATATTGGACCTGGAAAATTTCTCAAACAATAATTCTTTCGGTGAAATTATATTTGAATCAGGCGGTATCGGCTGTTTTCCAAATTTCAAATTCCCGCGTGTTATATTTATTAACTTGAAAAATGATAATATGAAGGTTTTTGAATTTTACGATAAACTATCGGTAATACTGCAGGAATCAGGATTTGAATCTGACAAGAAATTCCACCCGCATCTTACGCTTGCAAGAATAAAAAATAATTTCAGACCAAACCTTTATAATATTAACGAAGAATTAAAATTTAATTTAAAATTCTCCATTAATAAATTCCATCTTATGGAAAGCAAATTACTTCCGACGGGCTCGGTGTATAAAGAAATTAAAAGTTTTGGTTTGTGATTGAAGTCTGGACCCAGATTCATAGGATTCAAAGATTTACATGATTCATTGAGCTATACTTATCAATCCGGAATCAGGAGATTTAGAAAGTTACTCAAAACCATAAAAAACACCCGGGTTTGTCATTCTGAACAAAGTGAAGAATCTCGTTTTCATTGATTTTTGAGATGTTTCGCTACACTCAACATGACAAATGCTTAACTTCAGTGAATAATTAATAATTAAAGAACAAAAAAGAGAAAGAAAAACTTTCCTCCGGTTTCGAAGGCTTACCTTCGAAACATTTTATTTTAAGCTTCTTTCATTTTAACCGGTGATTTGTCTTTAAAACAAAATTCTAATAACGTATTTTCATAATATTTATTTATACTTTTTTGATAATTTAATTTTCCGTATATGGTAACTATAAATGATCTAAACCGAAATCTAATCGAAGCGCAATATGCCGTAAGAGGCAAGATAGTGATAAGAGCACAGGAGCTCGAAGAGCAGGGTAAAAAAATAATCTATTGCAATATCGGAAACCCGCAGGCATTAAAGCAAAAGCCGCTTACATATATCCGGCAGATGATTGTTTTACTCGAATATCCCGAACTTCTGAACAATCCGGAAATCTTAAACACATTTCCTAAAGATATCATCAAAAAAGCAAAGGAATTTATTAAAAAAAATCCGGTCGGACTCGGAGCATATTCTCAAAGTGCAGGAATTCCTTTTATTCGCCAGGCGGTTGCAGATTTTATTACAAAGCGTGACGGTATTCCGGCGGATAAAGCACACATAGTCCTTACGGACGGCGCCAGCAAGGGTGTTTCGGCGGTGATACCCACTCTTATTAAAAATGCGAATGATGGCTTTATGATTCCAATCCCTCAATATCCTTTGTATAGCGCTGCCATCAGGCTTTATGGGGCACAGCAAATCGGATATTATCTCGACGAAAACAACAGCTGGCAGTTAAACGAAAAAATCCTTACGGAAAGTATTGAGAAAGCAAAAGAAAACGGTATCAATCCTGTCAGCATAGCGGTAATAAATCCGGGTAATCCCACCGGTGCTGTACTCTCGAAAGATAACATTGAAATGGTAATTCGCTTTGCTAAAAAAAACAATTTATCAATAATGGCAGATGAGGTTTATCAGGAGAATGTTTATATTGAGAACCTTAAATTTTATTCGTTCGCAAAAGTAATGTACGAAATGAATGAAAAGGAAGTAACACTTTTCAGTTTCCATTCCGTATCAAAAGGATTTATGGGTGAGTGCGGACACAGAGGCGGATATCTTGAGCTTCGCAATCTGCCTGATGATGTGATGGAGCAGTTTATTAAACTTCAATCAATAAGCCTGTGTTCAAATCTTACCGGGCAGGTTGTTACATATATGATGGTATCTCCGCCCCGGCAGGGAGACGAAAGTTATGATGTATTTATTAAAGAACGGGATAATATTCTTTTTGAACTGAAAACAAAATCCCGAATCCTGGGAACAGAACTAAATAAGGTGAAGGGTATGATAACAGATATTCCGCAGGGTGCAATGTACGCATTTGTAAAAATTGACCTTCCCGATAAGAAAGGTGTTGATACTTCTAAAATGTCGAAAGAGGAAAAAATAAAATATGAAGCCTCTAAGGATGCTGATTACTGTATGTCCCTCCTTGAGGAAACCGGTATCTGCGTGGTTCCGGGCTCAGGATTTGGTCAATTGCCGGCGACTTATCACTTCCGTACCACATTCCTTCCGCCACGGGACGAGATGGAAGATTTTGTAAAGAAGATAAAAGATTTTCATTTGAAATATGTTGAAAGTTTATTGAAGTAAATTGAATTAAATGTCCGATAATCATTATTTAGATAAGTTTGAAGAGTTCTATAAAATTGTTCAGCGGCTCAGGAAAGAGTGTCCGTGGGACAGGGAGCAGACTCACGAATCGCTAAGGCGCTGTTTACTTGAAGAATCCTACGAAGTGCTGGAAGCAATTGATACAAAGAATAAAGAAGAACTGAAGAAAGAACTCGGCGACCTTATTCTGCAGATTGTATTTCACACTATACTTGCGGAGGAGGAAAAAACTTTTTCGTTTCGCGATGTTCTTGAATTCGAAATTGAAAAACTCATACGCAGGCATCCGCATATATTTTCCGATGTGAAAGTCAAAGATGCAGATGAAGTGAAAACCAACTGGGAAAAACTGAAAGCAGGAGAAGGCAGGGAATCAGTGCTTGACGGCGTACCAAAGGAGCTTCCCGCTCTTTTCCGTGCATACAGGATACAGGAGAAAGCCGCAAAAGTTGGCTTCGACTGGAAAGATGAAAAACCTGTTTATGATAAAATACTTGAAGAGATAGGAGAGCTGAAAGCAAACGTGGAATCCCTCACTTCCCGGGATGAAATCGAAGATGAATTCGGGGATGTTCTTTTTTCCATTGTAAACTATGCAAGATTTTTAAAAATTAATCCGGAAGATGCTTTAAGAAGAACGATTGAAAAATTCATAAAACGTTTTCAGAAAATAGAAGAATACGCAAAGAAGAATGATCTTGTTCTTGACAATATGTCGCTTGAAGAAATGGATATCATCTGGAATAAATCGAAATAATATATATGTATAAAGATTATGCAACGGGAGTGATTTTATTTTACAGATTTCCCAAAAAGATAAAATACCTTCTGCTGAAGCACAGGCAGGGGCATTGGGCTTTCTGCAAGGGGCATAAAGATCCCGGGGAAACAAAATATGAAACGGCTGTTCGTGAACTATCAGAAGAAACCGGAATCCGGAAAGTAAATTTTTTAAAGAAAAAAATTCTTTTAAAGGAAAATTATTTATTTAAAAACGGCAGTTCGGTAAAAAAATTAAAAACGATTGATTACTTTGTAGCCGAATCTGCCCGAATCAAAGTAAAAATTGACGGGTATGAAATCACTAATTACCGGTGGTGCGGTTATAATGCTGCTTTAAATCAGATTACATTCAGTCAGTCGAGAACAACTTTAAGAAAAGCAAATAGAATTATAGAATCATATATAGATAATGAGAATTAAACACAATATATCAGTCCGCAGGCTTTATGCCTTAATATTAATACTGGTATTTATATTCAATACCGGAATTTCAGCGGATAAAGGTAACAAGCGGCTTGACGAACTCAAAGAACGGATTGACAATATTATTTCCGTTCTGAAGTGCGATGTATCGGTGAAGGTGGTGAGTACCACAAAAAACGATATGCTCTACGAATATAAGCCCGGCATAAAAATGATACCGGCTTCCATTACAAAAGTGATTACCTCAACCACTGCAATTTACGTACTCGGCAGCGGTTATCAGTTTAAAACGGTAATATATACCGACGACAATGATCTCTCAGACGGAGTAATAAACGGTAATGTATATTTCAAGGGATTCGGCGATCCTGATTTAAGCATAAATGATGTTATGAATCTCGCTTCACAATTCTCCAGGAATAACATAAAAGAAATCACGGGGAATATAATATATGATGATTCTTTCCTTGACGATGCACATTTCGGACTTGCAAATTATTATCAGTCAGACACCAAGTCACAATACTGGCCCTACGTTGGTTCTATCAATATTGATAAAAACAAGGGGGTCAAAAACCCTGCCGCTTACGCATCACAACTTTTTGCAAATAAAATCGGAGAGAACGTAAAGCTTGATGGAATAATTGTTTCTGGTGTGACTCCGAATGGCGCAAAAGAAATCGGGATCATACAGCGTCCTCTTTATGAAGCGCTTATGAATATGAATAAACCAAGTGATAATCAATCCGCAATCACAATTTATAAGGTTATCGGTGCGATCTATGGCTCCCCTCCGGGTACATTAGAGAAGGGTACGGATGCAGTGATTGATTTTCTTACAACCGTAGGGATTGCAAGGGATGCGTATGAATTTGTCGAAGGCTCGGGACTTTCGCGATATAATTCCGTTACCGCCGAACTGTATATAAAACTTCTGAAATATATGTATGAAGATGTGAAAACTTTCGATATATTTTATAACTCGCTTCCCGTTGCCGGAGTTGACGGAACATTGAAAGACCGCATGGTGGGCACTGAAGCAGAAAAAAATGTCCATGCGAAAACAGGGACAATAAATAACGTCAGTACGCTCACCGGATATGCCGTTACAAGGGATAATGAATTAGTCTCGTTTTATATTGCAATGAATAATTTCAGCGGAAATGCTACATTCTACAGGAATAAACAGGATGAGATATGCGAAGCAATATGTGAATTTTCGAGAAAGAAATAAATGAGCACCAAAGAACAGGAAAAAAATATTACCAATGAAGATGTGCCGGTATTAAGGCGGCTGTACATTTTCAACTCTATGCACTTCTGGGATGACGTAGTCTCGCAATTACAAAAGGCAACCGGCTTTGACGTGGTACAGTGCGAACAGATTGCTGTGATCGCACATACAACAGGAAAGGCAGTCGTGAAATCCGGCGACACTGAGGAACTAATAAAAATAGATGCTGTGTTAAAAGAAATAAGTCTGATAACAAAAATAGTTTAGTGTATGAATTCAGAAGGGAAATCGTTCAGAGGGAAATCAAAACTTAAACAAACTCTTCTTTGTGTCATATTTATTTTTCTTTTTGCTTTTCCTAAAACTTCATTTCCTCAGGACAAATATGGATTTGACTTCGATAAAAATTTTGAGTGGTACGACCTTCTGCTCTGCGATAACACAAAAATATCACCTCTTCTCACTTCTTATGTTCGCTCACTTATGGACGAGTTTACAATTGAAGACGGCAGAAATTTTTTTCGTGAACTTACAAAGCTCGACTCAATAACGGAAATCAAAAATATTTCTCAAATTGCCGCACTTGACTCCGATACTATACCCGGTAACTGGAAAGTCCTGCTTGATAGTTCCCTTGTGTCTTTCAGCGAACCGGATAATTTTTCAGGACTTATAAACGCGGCATATTTACTCTCGAAGTTTCATCTGAAAGAAGGCTTCAGCGGAAATAATTTTAAAAAAGTAAAGTACGAACCGAATATTACCCCATCCCATTCTCTTGATATTAAACTTGAATTCGAGCCCTATCCCGCTTATTACACTTTGGAAATGCTCGGGAAGGATTCTCTGACTCCGGATGATTTAATGGTTATTGATACTTCTCTCATTTTCAGGTCTTTCTGCGATTCTACAATAAATCCGGGAATGAATACCGAAAAACTGATCGGGCTTATTAAATACTCACAGCAAAAGAAACCTCTTTTTAAAATCTATAAAATTATTAATCCGGGATGCTTCAGGAATTTAGGAGGAGTATCTTTATATACAAAAGATTTCGGTGAAGTGCTGAACACAATTCAGGAAAAAGAAATCAATCTTAAAACCGCTGCGTTATATCTGCTCTCTACATACCTGCCGGCGGGCACATCCTTTTATACCAAAGCATACCTTGCGTTTGGAAATTTTATCGATACGGTAATAAACGAGCCGAACAATTTTATAATTCGGCTGGAAAATGTCGCCGATGATTATGAACGGTTTTCAAGACTTACCGCACGGGGTATCTTTAAGGTGATATGGGACGACATAGAAATAGACATTAATAGTTACCTTGTAAAAAAAGAAGATTCACTGTTCCTTTCTGTGATTGATAACATTTACTATTCAAGTTGTATAAATTATATTGCCACACAGTTCAAGGAAGACCGCCCATCCTCTATGCTCGAAAAAGATTTCGCCTTCTTCAATAAAACCATCAGTACAATAGAAAAGAAAAACAAAAAATCCGTAATAGATAGTCTTGTTCATACCGGTTTTAGCGGGCAGGCACCATACTTCACGATGGGAATGCAAATTGCCAACTATATCGACAGGTTCTCGGGAAAAGAAAAACTTCGCAATTCTATTATGCTTGGTACGGTATATTTCTTTAATAGTTATATAGAAACATACAGGCAGGATACAAAACAGATAAAAGAGGTATTTCGCTTCAATGATTATTTTGAAAAAAAGGTAAGCGAATGGAGTTCATCCTCTAATTATGAAGTTGAGCAGGACTTACTCGGAATACAAAAGTATCATTCAGATACAGCAAAGTTTTTTTCGGAAATCAGGAAATTAAACGATAAATACCGTTCAAATCTTTTTATATACAATCTTATGACGGGTGAAATGCTAAGCAAATTCGAATACTATTCATTAGCCCTTGGTTATCTGAAAAGATCCCAACCCTACATTCCCAATCAGGATGCAATAAAAAGAAAAATCTCCGGACTTGAAGAATTGATTCAAAACAACAGATGACAAGATGTTAATCATTATTCTCCTGATTAAAGGATAATTACTCACCCTGTAGGTTTTTGATATATCAATCCAAATCGCAATGTATTGACAGGGTACTTATATTTGTATATGAACAAAAAGTTACAAAACACGGCAAAGAGATATATAGCCGTAATTGGCGATATTCATGGCTGCTATAATACGCTTATGGATTTATATAAAAAAATATGCAAGTTCCCGAGTAATATCTATTGTGTCGGAGATGTTATTGACAGGGGAATCAATTCAAGGCGGGCAGTTCAGTTTCTGATTGATAAAAAAATTAAGTCAGTAATCGGAAATCATGAGCATTGGTTCCTGGATACTGTGAATTACAGACAAGACATAAGTTACTTCAGGAAGTGGGTGGCATACGGAGGAGATTCAACAGTTGAAAGTTATATGCCCGGTGACACAAATACAACCATCAAAGACTTTATCGATGAAGTTGAACATTGCGGACACTATGAATTTATTTCTCATTTCCCGCTGAAATATGAAATAAATAATGTAATTGTTTCACATGCGGGGATTATTAAAAATGGTGACGAAAAATCTATTTATTTTAACAGTGAAACTCCGCTTAAAATTGACGACAAACTTCAGATATTCGGGCACACTGCATATCAGGAAGTTCAATATATACCAAACTGGTATGCGTCAATTGATACAGGTTGTGTTTTCGGGTATAAATTATCTGCGGTGATAGTGGATACGGTTAAAGCCGAAATAGCAGAGATTATTGAAAGCCCATATTCAGAATAGAATTTTATACAATATAATCCTCATTTGGTGAGTACATTCTTATAAATGGGAGGAAAAAATGATTTCACTTATTATTACAATAGACTGTAACTTCCTGGCATTCATATGCGGTAATATTCTCCTCGCATACCCAGTTTCCCGGTGAACCTATTTTAATATTGTGGCTGCCCCTATAAACATCGCACATCTGGATTTTTTTCGGAAATACTTCCGCACAATAATTTACACTGTCATTATCAATCACTATCTGATAAATGTTCCAGGAATTATTTACAACCCTTAAAAAGCCATAACCATTACAGCCATGCAGAGGGTCACTACTATCGTTACAGGATCCGAGAAAGAAGGGAATAAACAAAATTAAAACCGGCAATATAGAAAGATATTTTCTCATTTTATATAAGTAATATTACTGCTTTTAATTAATAAATAAAATACGGAATTCAAACCGCGAATTATTAAACAACTTCTTTTATATTATTCAATACTAATTATACATTTTATACACTGCTCATAACAATTTGTTCCTTTGAAATCTCTTTCCCTCCCAGTTCAAGGTCTCGGAATCCGATTTGTCGGATGGAGGGAATGAGGGTAGGGTGTAAAATGAAAGTAGAAATTGTATGGAAAATTTCCCTCCCAATTCAAGGGGAGGGATTAAGGGTGGGGTGTTCGACACTCCTTAAGAAGGTACATCCTCACAAGGCAAAACGTAATGAAACAGTCAGAAACAAAGTTCCTATTACAAGTGCGTTTCGCCCTTGTTGGTGTTAAAGCGAAGCAGCCTGTCCCGACTTTCGGGATCACCAACAAAAATAAATTATTAATTATTTTCTGACTTGTATTCATTTTATCATACATTTTTCGCCCTTGTTGGTGTTAAAGCAAAGCAGCCTGTCCCGACTTTCAGCGATTTTTCAGATATAGTTTTTTAGACATATTATTTAAACCTAAAATCTAATTTGTAATTAAATAACCAGGGTATCTTAGGATCTATCCCTTCGCTTTCTAATTTTTCAGGAAGGTTGTTATAG
>Ga0209124_10000082_pt1 | contig 90250 bp, 84 predicted proteins | sample BarGraIncu01122A_FD_184502 | JGI IMG/M metagenome (GOLD analysis project Ga0209124, IMG submission 184502) | Arctic peat soil microbial communities from Barrow, Alaska - Barrow Graham LP Incubations 011-22A (SPAdes) (version 2) | ecosystem: Environmental > Terrestrial > Soil > Wetlands > Peat...
AATTTTGAGTCTATCAACATAAGGGTTGTTTTTAAATGTATATTATTGTATTTGAGCGTCATAATATACAAACAACCCTTATATTTTCCAAATATTTCACCTCTTTTTTTATATCGAACTCAGGTTATTAGTCGTTCAATGACACAATTTTCTATAAAAAAAGGAAATGGCCAATTTCGGGTATGATGATGATGTACTGTTGGAATGGGAAATAACTGGCTTTGGAAAGTGTGTGGGCAGTTATTCTCATTTCATGGATATTCCGGTGATGCTTAGTCCGGATTATCCATTTCAATAGCATTATGAAACGACCAATGCAAGCTGATTAAAGAGATACGATTGGGAAGCGTGGGTTTTATGGGGTAAACAATTCGCAGGTAAAAATAAGCGAAAATGATCCTATTGTGGGTGGAGAAAGTGTGGGTGTTGAGGCACGAAACACTTACACGTGGGGTGCTGAGGCTGGTGAGGAGAACGAAATGAAATAGTAAGCGGTGTCGAGGTACGAGCGTCCCAGCGAACGGTTGAATGATTGAGACGAACCGGCTGCAAGCACAAAGACCATGCGCGAATGCTCCTTTATTTTTACCTGCACCATTAAAGGGTGGCGAGGCTTTTGTGGTTTTTGGTCTTCAGGGGTGAACACTTCGCAGGACATGCTGTTGATTGAGTTGGGGAAAGCAATATTTTATGTGCATACCCCATTTTTGTTTATTAGATAACCTTGTTTTCCAACTTACTGGCACTTTAAACAGTTTTTTATAGTGCTGATTTATTCTATGTTATTTTATCATAATTTTACTCCAGCATACTTTAGTTCACAACCTTTTCTATTACTGTACTTTCGTAGATTAATCTCAGACCCCAGTCAGATTCGTCTGGGAGATCGGGCAATCTAATGGTACCGATCTTGTTTGCCATCAATTTCCCATTGCCAATATCCATCCAAGTACCATTGCGTGGGTTAAACCATTGAGCAAGATACACGCTATTCAACTTTGCCCCACGAATCTCGGATCTAATACAACCTTTTTCGAAGTAACCCATGAATATTTGCTTGTCATCCGTACGGGCGCAATATGCCCAGCCCTCATAACTGAGTGTTTCGTTGGTTTTATTGGGTGACACCAGATCGGCCAGTGGCACGAGTTCCTGGTAACGCTTGCCAATTGAAAATGCAAATGTCTGGAGATATTGCATTTCGGCTCCTGATCGCCATTGGAAAGCGTCCCACATTTTTACTGGTGCAGTTGACTCTATATCCGCTCCCCAGATTCCCTCAGCGCCATAAACATGTCCGGCAAGTCCACCGGATAAAAAACTGCCATACATGCCTGATCGAACAAAGGCGGCATCAAGTTTAGTGCCACCGACTGCACCTCGAGTATAATTAGCTGATCCAGGTACACGATTATCCTGATAACCTGAATAATACGGCTCACCGTTAAGTGCCGGCTTCGGGTTTTTTTGGTTAAAAATCTCTGTGAGATACCAATAATTATTATGCTCCCGCATGTTTCCGATCGTGTGAAGTGTAACCCAAGAATCTTCCCCCCAGTTTTCAAGTGTGGATGGATTCGCGTTAGCAGAGAGTAACGTTCCAAACGGCATTGGACCAAATTGTTCTTCTCTGGCATTAATTGCCTTAGTATAGTCAGCAGGGCCTACACTTTCATCGATGATATCAAGGTGGATCGGGCTCAGGACGACATTATATGCCTGATATCGCGAAAAAATATACTGGATATAGCATGTATAGGAATCTGGCCATTTGTAGTACTTAGACCAAACCATACTGGCATCACGTCTGGAAGCTTCAATAAAAGCAACGAATCCATTAGCATTGAGATAATCGATCTTCCTGTCCAGATACCTAAAATACGCAGGATTGATTTGATTCATATCTGGAAAATAATTTTCGTATCCAGGAACTTTGCCCGGAAAAATAAATGGTCGTTCTCCTTCATTATCCATATTCTTTGCACTCCCAGTACCGAATTCGAGCCATGCAGAGCGAATAGTTGTCTTTGCAGAATCATTCATAACTAGATGCCATGGTTTATCATCAGTCTTCCAATTTGGATATGCAGCAATAATACTTATCCAATTATAATTCTGGCCCTTACGGAAACGAACGTAATCTTTGAATCCGGCTGTTGAACCAATGGGTCGTTCTTTGTTATCATCGTTCCAAAGAAAACGATTAGTTCCAGCTGCGTACCATGTATCACCAATGGCAAAAAATGGGGTGCCATCAGTATGCTCTAGGGAATGGTGGTTTGCATTCGGCTGTATAAACCCATGTCGCAAGGGATTCTCCTTTTTTTCCGCCTCGGTCCAATCGATCGCTGTAAAGGAACCTGTTTTGCCATTTAATCCCGGGTCTTCCATATTTGATCCGCTTTGCCATTTCCAAATTCCAGGTTTGGTCGCAACGAGGCGCACATGAAATGTCAGTCCACCATCCCAAAATACATAAATCCGCTTATTGAATCCAGGTCCAACAAGATCTACCCATACTATAACATCTGTATATGGGTTTTTATAATTATTAGTAGCGGTAAATGTAAGTTCCTGCATTTCCCATACATGTGCTTCATTTGCAGCTGCCAAGACGGGACTAACAGCAACCAACATAACCAACAAGACAAACAGCAATTGTTTCAGTAATCTCATAACGTATTTTCTTTAAAATTATATAGACATTCTATGTTTCAATGGTTCGGTAAATTTTAATATAAATATTTGAATATCAATAAAATGCAAGAGAAATAAGTGTAAAATAATTTGGTTAAGACCTTAGATATCAGTAATTTAAAAGATTATTCCGTAAGTTTTTATTTATGATTCCCAAGGTCAACAAGTCGGTTAAATATCTAATTATAAGCATGTTGGAAAATAAGGTTTTTGAAAAGCTGAATAAATCCAGAAAGGATTTTATTGTTAGCGTTCTTTGGCATATTTTGAGCATCAAAGGTAGGATTAATTTCCTGCAACTTGGACGATTCAGTACTCTTTGTGAACAAACATACAGGAACCAGTTTGCGAAAAAGTTCGATTTCATCCTATTGTGGGTGGAGAAAGTGTGGGTGTTGAGGCACGAAACACTTACACGTGGGGTGCTGAAGCTGGTGAGGAGAACGAAATGAAATAGTAAGCGGTGTCGAGGTACGAGCGTCCCAGCGAACGGTTGAATGATTGAGACGAACCGGCTGCAAGCACAAAGACCATGCGCGAATGCTCCTTTATTTTTACCTGCACCATTAAAGAGTGGCGAGGCTTTTGTGGTTTTTGGTCTTCAGGGGTGAACACTTCGCAGGACATGCTGTTGATTGAGTTGGGGAAAGCAAGGGTGGTGACTGAATGCAATGTAGCGAATTGAGGCGAGTGGAATGGAGCTTCCCGTTTTGGCTTTGAGTTCCGGATTGTGGGTTGGAAAGCGAAAGGGGAACGAAATGAAATCCGCCAGAGGGCGGATGCGGGTAGGCCTGAGCGCAATGGGATGAAGGAAACACTCTTGCGTGGGTTGCCAAGGCTGGTGCTGACAATGAACGGAATGTAATCCGCCAAAAGGCGGACTGGTGTAAGGTGGCGGAACGAAGTGCAGCCCTGGAGTGTAATGGAGAGAAGCGGAATCCACCGGCCGCAGGCTTTATCCTCATGCTTCCGAAGACTCCTTTGTTGATGATATTATACATTTAAAACTGGGCTAATCTCTTTAACGCAGATTGGATTTTTGATTTCTATATTTCATCTCATACGAACCTAAATACTAAAGTATTTATTTATCAACTCAAGTAATGTAGCCTTTTTAATTGGTTTCGAAATATAATCGTTACATCCCGATTTAAGGGCTTTTTCCCTCTCACCGTCTAGCGCATAAGCTGTTTGGGCAATGATTATCACATCTTTATTAAATTCACGGATTTGCAGGGTAGTTTCATACCCATCCATTTCAGGCATTTTAATATCCATAATAATCAGATCTATATCAGGATGAAAGCGACACATTTCTACGGCCTCCTTCCCTGTTTTCGCCGTTATTAACTCAGTACTGACAGAACTTAACATAGTCGACAGCAACAATTCAGATGTACGGTCATCTTCGGCAATTAGTATCTTTAAATTTGATACTTGGCGAACACTATGTTTCACAGTTTCAAGTGGAATAATTTTTTCTTCAAGGTTGGAATGTACCGGAATAGTGAAATAAAACTCAGAGCCTTCTTTCTCCTTGCTTTCTACCCAAATTTTCCCATTGTGTTTTTCAACAAATTCTTTACAAAGGATTAATCCCAAACCTGTACCTGTTTCGTTTTGTGTTCCCGGAGTGGTAATATTTCCATCAATTTGAAACAGCTTATTTAAAACCTCATTAGAGATTCCCTTCCCGGTATCAGCAACCGATATTTTAATTTCATTTTGATTTTTTTCAGCAGATATCCTAATTTTCCCTCCCTGATAAGTAAATTTAATTGCATTTGAAATCAGGTTACGCAAAACAGTACTCAACATGGAATTGTCGGCAAAAACCAACAGCCCATGAGGTAATGATTTTGCGATAACTATCTCTTTTTGCAGAGCAGTGTTCTCAAATTGTGTTACTGTGTCATTAATTAGGTTGGTAAGGTCTAACTGCTCCGGGCTAAATTTCATCCTTCCAGTTTGTGATTGAGCCCACTCCATAAGATTCGATAGCAAATTCAACGCAGTTTGAGAAGATTTCAGAATAATTTCAGCAAAGTCCTCAATGTTTTCATAGTTTTTTTTTGCCACTTGTTCAACAAGATGTTCACTAAAGCCAAGAATTGAATTAAAAGGGCTTTTCAGATCATGCGCAATAATGGAGAAGAACTTGTCTTTGCTTGCATTAGCTAGTTCAAGTTCATCTCGATGTATCAGAATTTCCTCTTTTTGTCGGGTAATTTCAAGGGTTCGTTTTTTTATAATATTTTCAAGCTGAATATTTGCTGTTTTTAATCTTTTAGAATACAATCGGGTAATGAACCAAATGAAAGTAATTGAAATTATCAGATAGGCCAGATAAGCCCAAACGGTACGGCTCCATGGCGGAAGAACAGATATTTGGCACGAGTCAATTTCACTTTCCACATCATAAACATTGCGGGCTTTTACGCGGAATGTATATTTCCCTTCGCGAATTTTTGAATACTCTTTTTTTGTTTCCCTGCTCCATTTACTCCATTCTTTATCATAGCCAACAAGTTGGTAACTGTAAACTGTCTTTTCCTCCTGGTCAAAAAATGGGGCTGCAAACTCGAAGGTGAGATTGTTAAATTCATACTTTAAATCTGCCAGTTTTTTTAAATCCTGCAAATTTGATTTGTTTCCACCATAAAGTAAACTATCTGAACCACTGGTAATTTTACGAATTAAACAACTAAATCGTTGGGCGTAATTCTTCGTGTCTTTGCTATGATCATACCGGTATAAACCTTCGCTCCCGCCTATCCAGGCAATACCCGAAGGTTCTATATAAAAAGTCTCTACCGACATTTCAGGAATCCGGCGAAAGGGAGCATACACCCAATCATAACCGCCTTTGCCGTTTGGTTGTAAATAGCCTATATCTGCTTTTCTATTTTCCGACGAACAAATCCATATTTTACCATCAGGCATTTCACTGAATGAAGCTATATCGCGGCTACCATTGCAAAATTGCTCACCCAAATCGCGAAAAGGTTCAAAGCTGTCGGTTTTGGAATTGTAAGCATACAATCCTTTTTCGGTCCCTAAAATAATCAAATGCTTAAATTTAAAAGGAATGGAAAACCCTGAATTGGTGTTGTAATACTTTATTTTTGAAGCATTTGTACTATTTTGGCTATCTGGTGTAACTTTGATTACACCATTTCGGGAAGTACCAAGCCAAAGGTCACCATTTTCTGCTTCTATTATTCCATCTATTTGGTCATTAATGCCTTTCCAGCTGCCTTCTGATGTAAATTTTCCATTCTGGTATTTGAGCGAAATGAGCCTTCCTCTGTCAGTAGCGAATATCCGATCATGATTTTTAATGGATTGAACCAATTCAGTAATATGTGAGCCGGAGTAAACTTTAACCGCTTTATCTCTTTTTATTTCATAGATTCCATCGGAAATGCCGACCAACAAAGAATTTTTATTTTGAGTTTCTAAAAAACACCAACTTTGTCCGATGTGAATATTTTGTATTTCCTGAATTTGGTTTTTGTTATTAATAAAATAAACTTTAGTGCTGGTGGCTATATAGACCGTACTATCGTGGCGAATCACTTGTTCTACAATGCCCTGCAAACCGACACCTTTGTTCCAGTAGCTTAAATCCAGACTATGTTCGGTTTTACTAATGCCATTATTCAAACCAAACCATAAGTTTTGGCAGGTGTCCGTTGTAATTTTTAAAATCTCATTATTTTGCAGAAAATTACTTTCCTGGTAATGTTGCAATGCTTTCCCTTGTTTGTCGAGCAAAATTGCCCCCTTATTCAGTGAACCCAAAACAAATTTATCATTTTGAAATTCCGAAGCACTATAAATGTTATTGTCAGGAATAAAATAGGAATCCGAAATATTAAATTTTTTCGCAGGTACATCTGTATTTGGCTGGAAAAGATAGACTCCATTGTTGCGGGTAGGAATCAGTAAGGTTGTTGGATTATAAGGTAAGATAACTAAACTGTATAGATCTTTAAAAAAATCTGATTTGGGTACTTGTGATAGTTCGTTATTTTCAATTTTCATCAACCCTCTTTGAAACATTCTGGTGTAATACACATTCTTGTAAACGAAATCAACCGTAAAGGAATGGCTTGAATCAGCTTTGAAAATCAACAGCTTTTCAGGTGAAGCCGAGTATTGTAATATGGCATTATAAGTTCGAAAGTAAACATATTTTGAAGTTGGTTTTACCGACCAAACAGCGCCTAATTTAAAGTTGGTATCCCGTATCAAATGAGTAAGCGATTTGTAAATGGTATTTCCTATACTATCAATATCCAAATATCCAAACTCCTCGTTTGCACCAATATATATTCTTCCATTGTTATCTTTTGCCAGGTCGTAGGTATAGGCTTGTTTTTTATTCAAAATTGTACGCCAGGATGCGCCATCATATTCCATTACGCCGTCTGCAACACCAAAGTAAAAAACACCTCTTGTGTCTTGTACTGCACCAAAAATTTGTGTTGAATTCCTGTATTCTTTGGGAGTGTAGTTGCGAATAACGGGAAGCCCAATTTCCTGAGCATCGGAAGTTGATGCCAGTGATGCGAAAAGTATTAGAAAGAATAAATATTTGATTTTAAGGACTCCCATTTCAGTTTGCATATTTTGTAATCATTGGCTAATATTACATTTATTCCGTTTCAGTTTTACATGGTATCGTAAAGTAAAACCTGCTTCCTTTCCCTTTTTCGCTTTCTACCCATAATTTTCCACCCAGCAATTCAACATAGGCTTTTGATATGGCTAAACCGAGACCTGCTCCCTGATAGGCATCCTTCTTAGAAATATCGGACTGTATGAATCGTTAATACCTGTCATGGATTTGCCAATGGGCGATAATTCAAATATGCGTCTGAATTTTTCTTCACTTTCATGTAATTTTTCCTCTGCTTTCCTGCGCTCGATAATATCCTGAAATACGCAATACGTTTGTTTAAAGCTTCCATCGGGCAGATAGCCAATGCAACCTTCGAATGAGATATCGAGATAATGGCCGTCTTTGTGCCTAATTTTAAACTGTACATCATGCACATATCCACGTTTTTTAAAGGCAGGGAAATTCGTCTCGAAATGCGCTTTCCAATCGGGGTGAAGAAAATCAGCATAGAACTTTCCAATCACTTCTTCCCTCTGGTAGCCCAAAGTTTGAAGCCAGGCTGGATTCACATCCCTAAAACTTCCATCTTCGTTTAATGATTGATAGGATAGAGGAGCATTCTCATAAAGCGACTTGTATTTTTCTTCGCTTTCCTTTAAGGCTTCATCCATGTGCGGGCGTTCATCAGCAATTTTTTCTAATTCTGAAAGTTTGCTTCGCAACTCTTCAAGCTCTTGTTGGAGTTGTTCTTTGGTTTTGTTTTCAGGAATTTCCATTATTATTGATGTTAGTTGACCAACGATTTCGCATATTGGATAATTGGGTCTTCCCCAAATCTCCAACTTAAGCTGACCTTCTATTTTCAAATCCCAACTCCAACTTCACCCAATCTTTATGTAAATCATACAAAAGTTGGTTTCGCGCCTAAATTTATACAAAATTTCCTGATTTGAAACTTCTGCTTCTCCCAAAACTAAGTAGTCGTTTACTTATAGCTATTTGTTGATTTTGCTGAAAATTTCTTTCTGATATTAGAGATCAAATTAAATCAATCCATTCCGGCATACCAAAAGGTCGAACCCTTGCAAAATATTCTTAGGCGATAAATGATTTTTGTAGAGCAGGTCGTAAAAAGAGAACTGTTCAGTTTTCTTTTTACAGAAACTCATTCAAAAGAGTGGCAATTGAATAGGGCCCGGAGGACCTGTATTTTATGGCACACAAAACCAATGTACCGATTTGGAAGTTATTCAGAAACTTCCTTCTCAATCTGGCCTAACCATAAGAGCCAGAATAATATATAATTTATCTGGCTCTTAGATAACAAGCAATTGCAAACCGCATACTTGCCATAGACTTTACGAAAAGAACTGATCCACATCCAAAGTTTGCAAAAGAGCTGCAATTTTGCCTTCGCACCATTCCATTTTTTATGTAAGTTTGAGTTTTATAGAAAACCTTACTAACAATGGCCCTTTTTCAAAAAACCGTTGAACAGAAATACCTGAAACAACTCGATGCCGGGTTAATTAATGCAAAGTATCTTGAGTTTAAATCCTATTTCGGAAACACCGACGTTCAGGAGAACATCCGAAACAGCAAGGAAGAACAATTTCAGGAAGGCTTTTTGCGCGAATTGTTTGTAAAAATATTGGGATACAAACTAAATCCCACGCCAAACTTTAACCTCACCACCGAGTACAAAAATGTTAAAGACAGCAAAAAAGCCGATGGAGCCATCATCATTAAAGATAGCGTTAAAGCGGTTATTGAGTTAAAGGGAACCAACACCACCGATTTAGGCAAAATTGAAGCACAGGCTTTTGGCTATAAAAACAATTAGTCCGATTGTGTTTATGTGGTGACATCCAACTTCGAGAAGCTTCGTTTCTACATCGGCAATGCCATTGAACACATCGAGTTCAACTTGTTTACCTTGTCGAATACCGATTTCGAAATCCTCTATTTATGCCTTTCGTTCGAGTCAATTAAAAATGGACTGCCGAAAAAGGTAAAAGAGGAATCGTTAAGTCAGGAAGATGTCATTACTAAGAAATTGTATCAGGATTATTCGCTCTTTAAACGTGAATTGCACCAAAACCTTGTTTCCCTCAATCCGCAATACGATTCGCTTACGCTATTCAAGAAATCGCAAAAGTTGTTAGACCGTTTTCTGTTCCTGTTTTTTGCCGAAGACCGTAATTTGCTACCGCCAAATTCAGTTCGATTAATCTTAAACGATTGGAGAGACTTACAGGAATGTGAAGTTGAAATACCACTTTACCAACACTTTAAAAAGTATTTCGAATACCTGAACACTGGTTTCAAGGGAAAACGTTACGATGTGTTTGCCTATAATGGTGGTTTGTTTAAACCCGATGAGGTACTTGACACCATCCTTATCGACGATGAATTGTTATTCAGGCACACGTCTAAACTTTCGGATTACGATTTTGCAAGCGAAATTGATGTAAATATTCTGGGACATATTTTTGAAAACTCTCTGAACGAACTCGACGAAATCAATGCGCAATTGACCGGAGAGGAAATTGACAAAACAAAGACCAGGCGCAAAAAAGACGGGGTATTTTACACACCGAAATACATTACCAAATACATTGTTGAAAATACCGTTGGAAAACTTTGCGCGGAAAAGAAAGTCGAACTTCAGATCATTGAAGAAGAGTACGCCACCGACAAAAGGCGACAATTGAAAACCAAACAAGCGTTGCTCGACAAGTTGAAAACCTATCAAAACTGGTTGTTGCAACTTACGATATGCGATCCGGCTTGTGGTTCGGGTGCTTTCTTAAATCAGGCACTCGACTTTTTAATTACCAAACACCGCTACATCGACGAATTACAAGCCAAACTTCTGGGCGTTCCGATCATCTTTAGCGACATCGAAAAAAGCATTTTGGAAAACAATCTGTTTGGAGTCGATTTAAACGATGAGAGCGTTGAGATTGCCAAACTTTCGTTATGGCTTCGCACCGCTCAACCCAACCGCAAGCTGAACGACCTAAACAACAACATCAAATGTGGCAACTCTTTAATTGATGATCCGGCCATTGTTGGCGAAAAAGCTTTTAACTGGCAAGAAGCATTTCCGCAGGTATTTGAGAATGGAGGATTCGATGTAGTGATTGGCAATCCGCCGTATGTTCAGTTGCAAAGCATGAGCGAAATGAGTGAAATACTCAAGAATTGCGGTTACGAAACATTCGATAAGGGAGCCGACCTGTATTGTATTTTTACCGAGCGTGGATATAAATTGCTAAAGAACGGTGGCATTCAATCGTTCATTATGCCAAATAAATGGATGTTGGTTGCGTATGGCAAGCCGCTTCGGAAATTTCTGTCGAAAACCGGTTTGCGTCAGGTGCTAAACTTCGGAGACATCCAATTCTTCCAGTAAGCGGCAACAATTGTTTGTATTTTCGTTACACAAAAAAGAAAACCAAACGATAACGTAAAAGTGTTGTCGCTCAACCAGAAAACCTATCATGGTGATTTTATGACAGAAGTTGAAAGCAATATTTACGACTATTCCATTTTAAATTTTGGTGAAGCGGAATGGAGTATTCAACCATACAACGATTCCCGGAAGTTGGAGCAGATGAAACTGAACGGAACTGAATTAAAAGATATGCCTGTAAGCATTAACTATGGGATAAAAACGGGTTTTAACGAGGCTTTTTATATTGATGAAGAAACCCGACAAAAGCTAATTGCTGCCGATCCCAAAAGTGCCGAACTCATCAGACCAATGGTTCGCGGTAGAGATATTTCCGATTATGGAATTACTGGTAGCGAGTATTTGATTAGGACTTTTCCAGCACTAAGGCTAAACATTGATGATTTCCCTGCCATTAAAGAACATTTGCTTTCATTTGGTTATGACCGATTGAAACAAACAGGCGATAGTGGCGCACGCAAAAAGACAAGCGGCAAATGGTTTGAAACACAAGATAGCATTAACTATTACACAGAATTTGAGAAACCCAAAATCATATATTCAGAAATAACAGCCTTCTGCCCTTTTACATACGATCAAAGTGGAATGTTGAGTAATAATAAAAGTTTTATCCTTACTGCACAAGTTGATTCCTTTTCGCTTCAATTCCTTTTGGCTGTGCTCAACTCTTCATTGACAAAGCTTTGGATTTGGTACAATTGTCCAGAATTGTTAGGTGGTACGCGTGAAATCCGCAAAGTTTATTTCGAACATTTTCCGGATCCACAAGCGAACGAAGAACAGACCGATATACTTGCACAATATGCAACAGAACGCACCCAATTAACAGCCTACCTGCAAACTCTTTGCTCTAAATTTACCCGCAACATTCAGCGCGAATACAATTTGGAAAAGCTATCGACTAAACTTGAAAATTGGTTTCAACTGTCGTTTAATGAGTTTTTAAAAGAGCTTGAAAAGAGCAAAGTAAAACTTACACTATCACAAAAAGCCGAATGGGAAGATTATTTCATCCAGGAATCGAAAAAGGCGTTGGACATCAAACACCAGATTGACACTACCGACAAAGAGATTGACAAGATGGTTTATCAGCTCTATGGCCTAACCAAAGAGGAAATTAAAATTGTAGAGAACAACTAAAAGCTGAAAGATATGTGACGAATCTCCCTGATCTTGTTTTTATCCCTTTGATAGACTGCTGAAGAATCCAATTTGCGGGTGCCCAAATGCATTAATTTTAAATTGATTACAATCGGTGTTTGTATTGATGTTCTTTCTTTTTTTTACGCCTTTTGGCTTCCTTTCGAAATAATTCAACTTCGTTTTCATCGTAAACGGGTGATGGTTTCATTAGATCGAACAATCCTCCCAAGATGGTAGCAGTGCTTTCAAGTCCCAAGGAAAGGTCCGTTGTATTATCTGGTCTGGTTGATTGTTTCTTTTTGTTTATCTGGATCTGTTGCAACTTTTCATTCCTTTGTAGTTGGTAACTGATTTTGGAATAACTATATGCTCTGTCGATTTTAGAGCCATTAAACTCATACCCATTCTTCCCAAACCGTATTCCTTGTATTTTGTCTGTAGCGCCATTATTTCGGAATCCGGTTGTAATACCCGACTTTAGTAACTCTGCTTTAAATTCCTGCCAGCTCCGGCATTTGGATATGGCAGATTGCAGCGCATGATAAATTTCGTATTTGGTTTTATCGGGTTCTTTCAAACGATGCTCCTTTACATTCTCTTTCCCTGACGCAATATGAAGGCAGTGCTTTTTTGTAAGTTCCATGCAAATCTTTACGTTCCGCAACTTTTCGTTTTGATCGGAAATCCGTTTCCCGTTGTTATCGATACGGTTTATCACTATGTGAATGTGAGGATGGTCAGTGTCGTAGTGACGGGCAATGATGAATTGTGTATCCTTGTATCCCATCTTTTTCATGTATTCATGAGCGATATCAATCATAAATTGATCTGTCAACCTGCTTTTATCCTGAACAGAAAAATCCAGCGAGATGTGGACGACTGGTTTTGATATGTTGGGATTCAGCTTATGCTGGACAATGAAACTATGGATAATGGATTCCTTGTCTTTCAGTCTTACCCCTTCAGCATAAAGCAACCGGGCATTATCTTTGTCAAGGATATAGTTCACTGCACCACGGAACCCTTGTCCCTGTACAATCTTAGCAATCATCTTCTATTTTGCTAATTACATCATCCAGCTTCCCGTTCAGAAATAAGCAGTGTTTGTGTACACCCGTATATCCTGCGGCATTGGCTTTATGGGCAATCTGGTTAATGTTGTTGGCCATTCCGCTAAGTTGCCGTATGTAGTTCATCAACTCAGGGGTTATGCGCTGTTTAACGATACTGGCCTGAATACATTGGCGGGTATATTCGCTTTGGTTAATACCCGCTTCATGCGCCTTGGCCTTGAGGGAACCGTACTCATCTGAAGCCATCTTGACCGTCATTTTGTAATTTTTCTTTTCATCAGTTTTTTTTGCAGGTCTGCCACTGGTATTCCGGTTTTTGATTGTTTTCATGATTAGACATTTAGTTGTTCTAATTAGACCGGCGGGATGTTTTTGAGCCTCGCAGAGCAAGGTTTCGGTCTGACCGAAACACAAACTTGCTCCCCATACTGACGGCATAATATTGCACGGATGTAACTAATAATGTATACATTATCTGATTGTATCTGAAAATATTTATTTCTATTCATTCCTATTCAGAATTATTTGTAATTCGCTATTTCGCAACTGAATTACATTTCAGTAATATTATCCGTAGAGGACGGTATGGCGTTGGGATCGGAAAAATTTGAACCGGGATTAACGCTATTCTGCTTGTTCTCAAATACAGATTGAGAACCATTCGTTTTGCTTTTACGCTTATCTTTCTTTTGCTCCCTTCTTGAGGCAGAATATAAGCTTGTGAGGTTTATCGTACTTTTATCAACAGACAGTTCTTCGCTTAACCAGTCCATGAAAAGGCTGCAACCCATTTCATTTATTCGGTCAGCATAATGGTGGGCGATCAGGGAATAAATCCCGGACCTGTTTTCCAGTAGTTTCTGCTTTAAAAATTCTTTCATTTAATTGATCATTTAAAGTTATTCAGGGATGGGATTTTTCTTTAGATATTCTTTTATGGATCTGGTCTCCCTGTTTTCAATATTGGATTGATAAAAATTTTCATACCATCTGAGTTTGGCAAAATTTATCATTTCGTGCTTCTGATTGCTTAGGTTGATCATGTAAAATATAGCTATGAAACAGATGACCATCAGCAAAGGCATCCCAATTCGTCCCAGGCCATAAGAAAATGCCTGCCAGCGCGGGTGTTCGCGATCTAACGCTAAGGTTCGTTGAGAAGCTTCAATTTTTTCAATGGCCTTGTTTAATGCTGAATTTTGTTTTGTAAAATTCGCCTCCTGCACTTTTTCCAAAATATGTAACATGGCAAGGGCTGTCTCATCAAATTTGTAATCGTATTTCAGAAAGTAATCGGCCTGCATTCTTTGAAAATCAATCTTTACATGTTCCATTACGGTAATTTTTGAAGTTCTTTTTGAATCTTGATTTTCTCAACAAAGATATAGGCATTCATTCCCTTCCCTTCGGAAATGTACCTTAAGATGTTTTTATGAGGGGCAGCATCCGTATCAAAATCACCAAAATATTTTACCCCGTGAATATTGCCTGAATTGGCTTTTGCATAGCTTTCTAATTCTTCAATTAGTGATTTGTAATTTTGAAATGAAAACTCATTTATATAGATGATAATACTGAAATTCTGTTGGTTCAAACCAACGATGTTATCCAGGTAACTGGTGCAGGGAAGGTAAGAACTTCCTCCTGCTACAACAATGTTGAAGATGAATTCCACATCCAGTTCATCAGCAATTTGTTTAAATTCCTGGATGGTATAATCTTTTGAAAACAGGGAGGTAAATTGTTCGCTTTCGGGTGCACCAAAATCAAGAAAAAATTCCTCATAAGGTTTTTGTGCAAGGATCTGCAGGTTTTCAAACAATCGCTGACGGTCAATTTTACCTCGTTCATCAAGTAAATTCATCTTTGCAAAACGGGCAGGTGTTCTGCCCTGTAGAAATTTTAGCTGCTGCGTACTTGATTTTACAGAGCTGTCAAAATCAATAAAATAGGTCCGTGTGTTATCTTCATTTTTTAACGCCTGTAAATAGGTAAGCATTGATTTGCCGCTACCACCTTTACTTTGTAGAATAAAATTCATTTTTTTCATTTTGAGTAATTTTTAAAATTTATAGTTTATTGTTTGATTAAAAGAAACTTACAGTTTCAATAAGTATTTATGGGATTATTTCCAAGGAATGGTATGTTCTGTTATTTAAATTCTCCTGCTTTCTCCGTATAAAGTGATAAAGTTGAACATCGTTTTGAGCCGGTCGCCAATCATCCCGCCGTAAAATTCATCAGACGAAAGTGTATTCAAGATAAAATTAGTAGTGCCATGCGTAAGCGTTCCGGCATCGCTTCTCAAACTCAACAACTCGGATAATGGATGGGTAATGTTGCCGTAATCCTGAACCGTTTTTGATTCCCGTCCAAATTCGTCAATGATTAATGGTTTCCGCACGAACATATTCACTGATTGTTTTCTGATTTGCTCTTGCAATTCCACTGACTTGATAAATGAAAGCAAAGGATAATTGAGGCTGAATTTTTTCACAGTATGATTATGGAGCAATGAGTACGTTTCCAGAAGTACGGTTTTACCGCATCCATATTTACCTTGTAACAGGATACCTTTGTTCAAATCGCCTTCAAAGGATGGATTACTGGTTGCGAAATAGTAGAGTTGTTTTATTACTGGCTCATTATTTTCATCAATAACAAAGTTCTTATTCTGATTTCTGTTAAGTAAACAGACAGTTCCGAATGTGCGAAACAAACTCTGAAAATCGGAATATGCCAGCGGAAGAAACAATCGACGTTGTCGCATCTTTTCTTTTTCACCGGCAACAATTTCTTGAGCATCTTTTTGCAATAACTGATAAAATTCCTGATTAGTCAAAATCGCTTCCGGTATGGACAAATCCTTTCTTTTTTCCATTAGAATTGATCTTAGAATCTTTGTCTTTAGTATTTAATAATAAGGCTGAGTGCTTAAGATTGGACATAGGTGTTAAAATTCGATACTTAGTTTTAACCCTAAACCCACCCCCTGGAACGAAGTCCAACAATTCTGCTTCTTGCAACCGTTCTCTGGCGGATTTCAATACTTGCAAAGAAATATTGGCATTGGCAACCATTCGTTTGTCGGCGAATTCAATCCATTCGGGCCAAAACGAACGGTTCACCAAATGAATCAGGAAGAAATACAAGCGTGTTTCGTTTCCGCTGAAATTTTTCTGTTCATCCAGTCGCCAAAAATTCGCTAACAAATCAAACAGATTCATCTTCTTGTGCCACTAAAATGTTTTTTGTAATCTGCTTCCGCCTCTGATTCAATTTCCAGTAAAGTCTTCTTCTTGCCTTGGGTAATCCATCCCAGCAATTCATCTTCAAAAAAATAAAGTTTCTTGCCGGTTTTGTAGCAGGGGAGCTGACGTTTGCGAACAAGCGCGTAAATGGTAGGCTTGGCTTTGCCGATCGTCCGGCTAGCTTCTTCAATGCCTATTGGAATGCGTTTTTGAGGAGCAACGGGAATTTGCCCTTTTTCAATTAATAATTTGATCGTGGCCACTTCGTTGACCAGATAGGCAACTGCTTTGGGCAGGGTTTCAAAAGAAATTTCGTTTGTTTCCATAACTATCGTTTTTAAGTGTTATGGTGCAAATGAAATAAGTGTTTTTTCCGTGTCGTTAAACACGGAAAAAACTCATTTAAAACACTGGAGATAGTAATAAACGACGGTTATTATTGTTCTGTAAGGCTTTCCTGTATTTTGATAATGCCTTTCAATTCGTCGTCTCTCAGGTGGCTTTTGATACTCTCAACTTCTACATCTTTGATAATATCGGGAAATACTCTTTTGAGGAAGTGGGCAATCTCTATCCGTTTACCTACTTTGAAATGATTCCAGATATTCCATCCAAAATGGGAAATATCAACAGTTGATAAGTCTTTGCCGGTTTTTATGGAACGTAATTTTTCCAGGTTCAATTTATCTGCATATAGTTGCAGATTCCCGCAAAGCACTTCAATTTGTCCATCTGTAACATAGGATGCAAATGTTTTTCGGGTATAGTGCAGCGCAATATTTAATTTTTTTTCCTGCTCTATGGCTTTATTTTGTAGTTGTTCATTCCGAATATCCGCTAAAGAGGGTGGTTCGGTTAATTGATTGGTAATTTCATCGATAGGTGGTGTACTTTTTGTTTTATTCTTGAAATAAGGAACTTTTAGTAAGCGCCTTTCAATCCAAGGCAACATAAGTCCCTGTAAAACAACATGAATACTTAAATATAATGCACCCTCAATACTTAATACCACAATAAAAACGATGAAAGCCGTAAAGTTGTCAACTCCCAATGAAAAAGCAGATATACGTGCCAATGTCGCAATTATCAACGCTGCAGATGCAACCAGAACGTATAAAATAATATTCTCCAGCAGATTGTTTTTCATTCCTTAGTTGTTTTTATTATTTCTAATTGAATTGCTTGTGCCGCTTTATTTTTCTTTTCGTCCACTACTTTGGCGTAAATCTGAGTGGTTTTTACATTGGTATGGCCAAGCATTTTGCTGACAGTGTAAATGTCTGTGCCGCTTGACAACTGCAAGGTCGCGTATGTATGACGGAAGCAATGGAAGGTAATTTTCTTTTTTATACCTGCGGCATCAATCCATTGTTTGAGGGGGTGGGAAATCCAGGATGGATCAGGCAAGTCTTCAAAAACAAATTTTTCTGGTTTTTCTGGTTCACCGCAAAGTTGTAAGGCTTGTTCTGAAATGGGAGTATATTCAACACCTTTGGTTTTTTGCTGGGTAAAATGCAGTCTGGCTTGATTACCATCAATGCTGATTTCTTTCCATCGAAGTTTTTGAATATCGCAATGACGCAATCCCGTGAGCGCAGAGAAAAGGGCGGCCCGTTTAAGTACATCCCGTTCACAAGGAGTAGCGACAAGTGTGTTGAGTTCTTCAATTGATAAATATTCTCTTCGGGATTCCTGATCCTGTATGCCTTTTATTTTAGCCGATAAATCAACTGTCAGATAGCCATCAATAAAAGCTTGTTTAAGTGCCGCCTTGAAAATGGAAAAATAAGTTGAGGCGGTATTTTGTGAGATCGGCCCGCTTTTGTTTCCTCCGCGAGGGGCACATAACAGGAAACGCTTAAATTCTTCGGCTCGCCCAACGTTTATTTGGGAAAACAATAGTGTGTTTCCGGCAAACTGTTTCAGAAATTCAACTGAGCGCTGCCAATTGATTAGAATGGATGTTGAGCTGTTTGCGTGACGTCTGACGGTTACCTTGTCAAAATATTCTATGAAATTTTGCTGCAAACGTTCCTTTTGTTCGGCTTGTGCGGTTTCTGCATCGCTGTATAAATCGGCATTGTCATATTCTCGTTGGCGAAGTTTTCGAATGCCATCAGAATAAATCATACTTTCCTGGTCTTTTTCACTGCGGCAGATGATTATTCCGTTATCATCGCGTTTGGGCTTATAGGTTTTTGTTCCATCTACTTCGGTCCTGGCAGTTCGTTTTTTATCCCATTCTATTGTTGTAACACTACGACTTAAATATTCACGCATGCGTTGCAGGCTTTTCTTGCCGGGAACAACAACAGGATAACTCTCGATATAAACATACCACTCTTTTCGGCCTTCGATCTTTCGAAGCCTCACTGTGACTTTGGTGTTTGATAACTCTTTCATTTGGTAAGGTTTTTATTTGAAAATATTCTGTCGATTTGCTCTTTGGGAACATAGACGAACATCCCCACTTGCCGCCTGGGTATGCTGTAACGTCGAATTGTCTTGTTCACTGTTGAAGGGGATATATCGAATTTCTCAGATACTTCAGTAATTTTATAACATTCGCTTTCGTTGTATCTCAATTTTACGGGAGGCTCTTTGGGTTCTTCTGGCAAAACTACCTCGGTAAACATGGCTTCTATGTGCAAACGACTCACTCTTGTCAGACGTTGTCCCAAGTTGACTGCAGGAATTTTTCCCGCTTTTATAAGGCGGCGAATAGTATCCTTGGATATTCCGAAAAGAACGGTTGCATCCGTAATAGAAATGTAAGGGCGCGTTTGGATCTGAGCTATTTGATTAGTTGACTGTTCCAGAATACTTTGCTTACGCTCCACATCCTTTGATTCTCGTTTTTTCTCTTTACCTGATTTATTCACACAAATAGGGCTACAAAAGCGAGTGACAACGGTTTTTGCTTCAAAAGGCTTTCCACATTGCTCACAAATCTTGGGTATTTTCAATTTACTAATTCCCATATTGTTCTTAGTAATCGTTTTCGTTATACTAATTAAGCACGATTAAGACATGATAAGACTGAATAAGGCGCACATTAACGCCGATTAACGCGCGGTACAAATATGGTACAAATGTATGATAAAAATCGATAAAATAATATCGGATTCAATAATTTTTAAAAAATAAAAACCGCAGTAAATCAGATATTTACTGCGGTTTCACTATTTTTGATTATCGTTTTTGATCGACTCTACTTGACCTCTTCAAAGTCAACGTCGGTTACTTCACCGTCGCCTTTAGGACCTTGCTGTTGAGAGCCCTGTCCGCCATCCTGAGGACCGGCCGGACCTCCCTGGCCCTGTGCACTTGATGCGTTATACATTTCCTGAGAAGCGGCCTGAAACACTGCATTCAATTCTGTTGTTGCAGCATCGATACCACTCATATCCTGAGCTTTGTGGGCATCCTTAAGTTTACCTAAGGCTGCTTCGATAGGACCTTTTTTATCTGCCGGAAGTTTATCACCAAACTCTTTCAGTTGTTTTTCGGTCTGGAAAATCAGCGTATCGGCATGATTCAGTTTTTCAATTTTTTCTACTGCCTGTTTATCTGATTCAGCATTTGCAGCAGCTTCGTCTCTCATCCTTTTGATTTCATCATCGGTGAGTCCGGTCGTTGCTTCAATTCTGATAGACTGTTCCTTATTAGTCGCTTTGTCTTTTGCTGTAACGTGAAGAATCCCGTTGGCATCAATATCAAAAGCAACTTCAATCTGAGGCACACCACGTTGTGCTGGTGGTAATCCGTCAAGATGGAAACGACCAATCGTTTTATTTCCCTGAGCCATTGGGCGTTCGCCCTGAAGAACATGGATTTCAACAGAAGGTTGACTATCAGCAGCAGTTGTAAATGTTTCTGCTTTTTTGGTTGGAATCGTTGTATTGGCTTCGATCAATTTTGTCATTACGCCACCCATTGTTTCGATACCAAGAGAAAGAGGAGTAACATCGAGCAATAAAACGTCTTTTACTTCACCGGACAGGACACCTCCCTGAATAGCTGCACCAACTGCAACTACTTCGTCAGGATTTACACCCTTTGAAGGTACTCTGCCGAACAGGCTCTGAACTTTTTCCTGAATGGCAGGAATACGGGTCGAACCTCCGACAAGAATAACTTCGTCAATATCTTTAATGGTCATCCCGGCATTCTTTAAAGCTTTCCGGCATGGTTCCATTGTGGCATTGATCAGTTTGTCGCACAATTGTTCGAACTTGGCACGCGTAAGTGATTTTACAAGATGCTTTGGCACACCATTAACCGGCATGATGTATGGAAGGTTGATCTCTGTTTGTGTAGAACTTGACAGTTCGATTTTAGCCTTTTCAGCAGCTTCTTTCAAACGTTGTAAAGCCATTGCATCTTTATGCAGATCAACGCCTTCATCTTTTTTGAATTCGTCTGTCAACCAGTCAACAATTGCCTGGTCAAAATCATCACCACCAAGATGGGTATCACCGTCGGTAGATTTAACTTCAAAAACGCCTTCGCCTAATTCAAGGATTGAAATATCGAATGTTCCGCCACCAAGGTCAAACACAGCGATTTTCATGTCTTTGTGCATCTTGTCGAGACCATAAGCCAAAGAAGCGGCCGTTGGTTCGTTGATGATACGACGTACCTTTAAACCTGCAATTTCGCCGGCTTCTTTTGTTGCCTGACGTTGCGAGTCATTAAAATAGGCAGGAACGGTAATTACCGCTTCTGTTACTTCTTGTCCAAGATAATCCTCGGCAGTCTTCTTCATTTTCTGAAGAACCATCGCCGAAATTTCCTGTGGTGAATAAAAACGATCGTCAATTTTCACCTTAGGTGTATCATGATCCCCCTGAATAACGGAGAACGGAACTCTTTTGATTTCTTTTGTCAGATTCGCATATGGTTCTCCCATAAAGCGTTTTATAGAGGAAATCGTTTTGGCAGGGTTGGTAATAGCCTGACGTTTAGCTGGATCACCAACTTTGCGTTCGCCGTTTTCAACAAATGCCACAACTGACGGCGTAGTGCGTTTGCCTTCGCTGTTGGGGATAACCACCGGTTCGTTGCCTTCCATTACGGCAACACAGGAGTTGGTTGTTCCTAAGTCAATTCCAATAATCTTTCCCATTTTTCTATTGTTATATTTATACTGTTGATTCAATTTTCAATACTAATACTCTTCTCTTACCAATCGTTGTGCCAATATTGACAAACAGCTTTAATTGGCAATATTGGCACAATAAAATGCAGAATTTAAAATCGGGTTGTCATATTTTGTGACAAAACGACAGCGTATTTAGAATTAAAGAGGGTGAGAAACTAGGAATAAGAAATTGTGGAGATTAGATTTGACGGTACTTTAAACGATTGAATCTTAATGAATAGATCGGTTTTGGCGCTTTCAGCTTTTTATTCAGAGGGTTACGCAATGCCAGAAACCAATGATTTCTTATTTAAGTACTCATAACCAAATAAATCGCAACAAAATAAAATGAAACTTGTGTCTTGTTTTTAATTTTATAATTTTGATGCAAACTAAATACTTTACTAATGAAAACGAAAAAAATTGAACCTAAACTGTCGGAACGACTTCAATCACTGGACGTATTGCGTGGATTTGATATGTTATGGATTATTGGTGGTGGCAGTCTGATAGTTGCATTAGCAGAAACAACCAAGTGGGGTTGGCTTGAAGTGATTGCGGCTCAAATGGAACACGTTCCATGGGCAGGATTTCATTTCGAAGATCTTATTTTCCCGCTTTTCATGTTTATTTCTGGTGTAGCTATTCCCTACGCGATTACCGCCAAAGTTGAACAAGGAGTTAAAAGAAAATTGCTTTTCAATAAAATTTTTAAAAGAGGAATTACATTGGTGATTTTTGGAATCATCTATAATGGGGCGCTGAAACATGGATTTTCGGATATGCGCATTGCCAGTGTACTTGGACAAATTGGTCTGGGTTATCTGTTTGCAGCAACCATTGTTTTATATACAAAATCATATAAAACCCGACTTGCATGGTTGATTGGCATTTTGTCAGGGATTGCAATTTTACAACTCCTTGTTCCGGTTCCGGGATATGGTGCTGGGCTTTTAGACCAGGTAGGAGGAATGAATGCATGGATCGATCGCACATTCCTGCCTGGCAGATTGCATGGCGGGACGTTTGATCCTGAGGGCTTGTTGTGTATTGTTTCCGCAATAACAGTTACCCTGATGGGAGCTTTAGCCGGTTCAGTCCTTCGTGACGGAGAGCCCGCATCAAAACGAAAAGCGGGAATATTAGCCATAGCCGGTGCCTGTCTTATTACAGTTGCACTTGTTCTTTCTACATTTTACCCGATCATCAAAGCTGCATGGACAGTTCCTTTCAATCTGCTGACAGTAGGTATTGGCTCCCTTCTGCTTTCGCTATTCTATTTCACAATTGACGTAAAAAACTGGACAGGAGGAATTATTTCTTATAAAATATTGTTCTTTAAGGTAATAGGGATGAATTCCATCACCATATATATGCTGAGTGCAATTCTCGATTTTCGTGGCGCTTCCATGTTTTTTACCGGATGGCTTGCTGCCCCGATGGGTCAATGGATCGTGATCTTAGGGGCAATTGTACTTGAATGGTTGTTGCTTTATTACCTTTATAAAAAGAAAATCTTCCTGCGGGTTTAACTGTTCTGATCAACCGATAAACATTACCGGAACTAAAATTGAAGTATTTGTGACTGAGATCTAACGATTTTTCTACTTTTGTCATGAATATTTCAATTTTGATACTATCACTATGTCTGTACAGAAAGAGGTGAAAAGGGTTACAACCCACGTGCTTGCTGAAATGAAGTTGCGTGGCGAAAAGATTTCGATGTTAACTTCATACGATTACAGCATGGCAAAACTTGTCGATCAGGCAGGCATTGATGTGATTCTTGTGGGCGATTCGGCATCGAATGTGATGGCCGGGAACGAAACTACGCTCCCGATCACGCTCGACCAGATGATTTATCACGGGAAATCGGTTGTAAGAGGGGTTACCAGGGCCTTGGTAGTTGTTGATATGCCGTTCGGAACTTATCAGGGAAACTCGCTTGAGGCATTGAACTCTGCAATTAAAATCATGAAAATAACCCATGCCGACGCAGTAAAACTCGAGGGCGGCAAAGAGGAAATAGAATCAGTCGAACGGATAGTCAGAGCGGGGATACCAGTAATGGGGCATCTCGGTCTGATGCCGCAATCGATTCACAAATACGGAACGTATACAGTAAGAGCAAAGGAAGAGGTAGAAGCAAAAAAACTGATCGAAGATGCCCATTTATTGGAGCAGGCCGGTTGTTTTGCTATCGTCCTTGAGAAAATACCTGCAAAGCTTGGCGAACGAGTTGCTAAAGAATTAAAGATTCCGGTAATTGGTATTGGTGCGGGAGGAGCAGTTGATGGTCAGGTTCTTGTTATTCACGATATGCTGGGACTGACACAGGAATTTTCCCCACGGTTTTTACGTCGTTACCTCAATCTTGCTGCTGATATCAAAGGTGCAGTCGCAAATTATGTAGCTGATGTAAAATCGCGTGACTTTCCGAATGAAAAAGAACAATATGAATAGTCATAGGCAAAAGACTTTGAAATATTGTTATTTAGAAATTTTCTGAATCGAATTTAATGACGCAGTTAGCCGTTCTTTTTGAAGACAATCATATTATTGCCATCAATAAACGATGTGGAGACATCGTACAGGGTGATAAAACCGGCGATAAAACCCTGGGAGATGACGTAAAGGATTACCTTAAAGAAAGGTACAATAAACCCGGCAATGTGTTTTTAGGCGTGACTCACCGTCTCGACCGGCCGACAAGTGGCGCCGTACTTTTTGCCAGAACGTCGAAAGCGCTAACCCGATTGAATGAAATGTTCAAAGAGGACCAGTCAATCCACAAAACATACTGGGCCGTAGTCGACAAAAAACCGGAGCCACTAACCTGTCAATTAAATCACTGGATTGTTCGCGACACGAAACAGAATAAGTCGTTTGCTTATCTGAATGAAAGAAAGGAGTCGAAAAAAGCGAGTCTTACCTATCATTACCTCGGATCATCCGATCGTTTTTACCTGATTGAAATAGAGCTTCATACAGGACGTCATCACCAGATCAGGGCCCAGCTGGCCACCATCGGGTTGCATATTAAAGGCGATCTGAAGTATGGCTTTCCCAGATCGAACAGCGATGGAGGTATTCATCTGCATGCCCGTAAAATTGAATTTACCCATCCGGTAACCGGTGATTCAGTCACCATTATAGCACCTCCTCCTAACGATCCTGTCTGGAATTATTTTATCAGATCAATTGAGGGTCAATAATTTTTCAGAAATCCCGGCAATTTTTCCAACAACGTTCCCGGCTGAATGTGCAGAACTTTCATTCCTAATATCTTAGCTGCTTCAGTGTTTTCTTTCATATCATCGATAAAAAGCGTCTCTTCCGGTTCAAGGCCGGCTTCCGTTAAAGCCTGTATGTAAATCTGAGGATTTGGTTTTCGCATTCCCATTTCGTGTGAGTAGAAATTGTGCTCGAATAAATCGTAAAATGAATAACCAAAGTCAGTTTCGAAATCCCGGTGAAATTTTATCCGGTGAATTTCGTTTGTATTGCTCAATAAAAATAACCGATAGCTCTTTTTCAACTCTTCGAGGTACCTGATCCTGTCAGCGGGAATATCCAAAATCATTGCTGTCCAGGCGGCATCAATCTCCCCATCATTTCTTTGTATATAAGCTAGATCCCTGACACTGTTGCGAAAAACCTCGGGTGATGAACTTCCACTTTCGAGGCTGTAAAAGAGCTCTTTGCCGTTCGCAGGATCATTATCCTCATAAAAACCGCACCATCCCAATTTCCGAAAGGCATCTACAGTTAATTGCGGATTGATATTCAGGATAACTCCGCCAAGGTCGAAGATGATATTACGAATTGCTTTTATTGACATAGGTTCATTTTCATTACTACAAATATATGGTTTTGAAATTGCTTTTATGCCAACTCTCTCGCCGCAGTTTCCATCAGCAGGTAAAATGCCTGCGCTTCGGGAGCAAAATAGGGACGGTCGAAATTTGGCAGCCCGCATACATCGTGCACATAACCAAGATAATCGATCCGATCGTTTGCCGCTTTCCGCATGATCTCTGCCTTTGCGAGGTAGCCTGAATCGAGATATCCCGCTTTAACTCCGCGGAATATTGTATAGGCAAGCATTTGACTCAGATTCACTTCCGGAAATGTGTCAGGCCTATTAACCACATCATGAAACAGCCCATCGGACCGGAGGTATTTCAAACAACCTTCAAGAATTTCCTTCACATAAACGATCAGCTTCTTTTTCTCTTCCAGCATATTTTCGGGCAGCATTTTAATGACTCTTGATATTCCGGCAGCTGACCATCCGTTACCGACACCCCAAAAATCTTCGCGTTTGAAATTTTTGTTTTCATCGTCCCAGATATGCGAATAAAGCCGATCTTTGGGATGATATAAATATTTCCGAAATCCTTCGATTTGCTTAATTGCCTCTTTGTATTCTCCTGCTGCGGCCAAAAAAGGGGGCAACATATAATTCCCATCCGACATGATCCATTTGGTTGGCTCCTGGGTATGATAGATAATTCCTTCAGGTGTTTTATGATTTGAAGTTTTAATTACATCGAGCATGGCATCTGCACCGTTTTTAAAAATCGGATCACCGGTCTTTTTAGAAGCGAATAAGACCACTTCTCCGATACTTGAACAATCGTTGATCGGACCATTGCCTTTGATCACAGAAAATCGACCCTTTTCCTGGCGAAGAATGGCCCCTCTCGCGAAAGAAATTGCCAGATCAAATTCACTCATCTCGAGAAACGCCTGCGCTACCGTTCCTTGTTCCCAATCGAAACGTTGCATGCCGAGTGTCGCAATTTTCACCCTTTCAATCCGATCTTTTAATATGGTTGGCTTTCCGTTGAAAAGATTTCTATCCACATTTTCGGGTGGTTGAATAGAGGAAGCACCATATGAGATAGTTTGTAGTCCGACTAAACATGCAGAAACGCCAGCGGCTGATTTCAGAAATCCTCTTCTGGAACGGTTATTATCCATTTTTTCCATTGGTCAGTTAGATTATTTATTTGAACAAATGTAGATAAAAATTTGTAGCTGTTTAAAACAACCTATATTTGAGCGGCTATAATTACGCATTCTATATGTCTGACGAACATCACCACCATCACCCAATTTTAAGCGGAAAAAATTTGATTCTTCCGATCATCCTTAATGTGGGAATTACTGTTGCACAAATTATTGGGGGTATCATATCGGGGAGTATTGCCCTCCTTTCGGATGCAGCACACAACTTTAGTGACGTTTTGGCACTAATATTTAGCTATATAGCCGCTAAGTTAGCCGGGCGTGACAGAACGCTCAAACAAACATTCGGATATAAACGGGCCGGGATATTTGCAGCATTCATAAATGCAGCAACCCTGATGATAATTGCCACTGTTCTGGTACAGGAAGCGATTGAACGGTTAATGAACCCAAGACCAATTGCGGGGAATATCGTAATTTATCTTGCTGCACTTGGGATTCTGTTTAATGGCATAAGTGCCCTGCTTGTTAAAAAGGACGCTGCGTCTAATATAAACATGCGTTCTGCCTACCTGCACCTTTTTACTGATATGCTTACTTCTGTAGCAGTTTTTATAGGCGGTTTTGCCATCAGCTATTTGGGCTGGTACTGGGTTGACGGTGCTCTGACCATTGCCATTTCTCTCTTTTTGATTTACAGCAGCTGGGATATTTTCTATGAATCGGTCCGGATTTTCATGCAGTTTACCCCTTCGCAGATCAATATTGAAGATGTGGCGGCTGAGATTACTTTAATTCAAGGGGTTAAAAACATTCATCACGTTCATGCCTGGAAATTAGACGATAACGATATGATGTTCGAAGCTCATCTCGATCTTGAAGAGGACTTTACTATTTCGCGTTTCGAGATTATATTAGAGAAAGTGGGTACTATCCTTCAAAACCATGATATTCATCACTTCAATATTCAGCCCGAATGGTTTCGTGATGATGAAAAGTCATTAATCAATAGATTGGATCACTGAAATCAAGACACTCAGATTTACTCGGCGGTGCTGAGATCTTTCAACGTGGTTTTTCCCAGAATTTCGAAAGTACTGTCTCTTACCGCCTTAAATGTTTTTCGGATTTTGCAGAGCGTTTCATCCTTACAAAATTCACAGGGTTGGTACGACTTTTCGGAGACGCAGGAGAGCATCGCAATCGTTCCTTCAAAATGACGAACAATGTCCGAAAGCGTCACTTCAACGGGATTCTTCAATAAAAAATAGCCCCCCGATTTTCCAAGTTTACTTCCCAGAAACCCCAGGTTCTTTAGTTCCAGTAAGATATTTTCCAAAAACCGCTGAGGGATATTTTCGCTTTTTGCGATTGCTCCGATCATGATCGGTCCGTTGCCAAACTCCTTGGCGAGCTTTATCATGGCCATCATGGCATATCTTGTTTTTTTCGAAAGTAGCATAGTCTGGTTTTTTTATCCTATTTTGCTGATCGCGTAAAGCTTTTCTATGTTATTGATAATTATCTTTTTACCTTTCAACGTAATCAATCCTTCCTTGTTAAACCTCGAAAGGGTCGTAATCGCATTTTCATGTGAACAGGCGGCAAACTCCGCTATTTCTTTCCGCGAAAGAATGAATTCGTATTCACTATCCTTGTAAACATATTCCCACAAATAAATAAGAATATCTGCAATCCGTCCGTGTACCTGTTTGTGTGCCAGACTGATGAAGTTAAAAATCGATGACTGGAACATTTCTATTGATCTTTCGCACATCGCCAGTAATAATTCACCGTGCTTAACTGCCGCACTCAGCATAAGTTTCTGATCGATCATACAAATATCGCACTCTTCGACAGCGACCAGCGACAAGACATTCGTCTCTTTGAAAAACAAATTTGCCGCGCCAAGTAATTTTGGCCCTTTTACAATTGCGAGGATAAAATCCTTTCCGGAATCGACTTCATCTATAAATTTCACGATTCCTTTGTGGAGGAATACCAGGTGAGATGACTTGGTACCTTGTTTGAAAATGGTCTCTCCTTTCTTAAAATGCAACTGAATGGAAGCTTCACGAATGGGTTCAAATTCATCTACTGAAATATATTGGCATGTTAAAAGCCTGAACAAACAAGTATTGCAATCGAATAACGGGGTATTTTGATCAATCATAAATTCATTTATATGATTTATTATGAGCTGTTTAATCATTACTTTTGAAATACAGGTATCAAACTTATCCTGGTTTTTCAGCCGGCCTTTAATATTGCCCTGACGAACGGACCTACCTAATTAAAGGTAGATAAAATACCGCATCACGGTTACGTCGCAACAGAATTTTTTGTCGGATGTTTGCATCGATCCGATTAAAAAACAGTGCAATGATCAATCATCGTTTTTTATAGCTCGGATTATTAAATATTTAATGTTTCGAATTGAATTATCCAATGCAAATGTACACTAAGTTGGTGGATATTGTAGGTTAATTTGCACTTGAAAACAATTTAGCATTGATGTTATGAAAAAACTGGCTCTTATATTTATTTTAGGTACAACATCACTCACCAACTTTGCCCAGACGACAAACGACGTGCTTGAGTTATTAATAAAGAACAAATCGATTACGCAAGAGCAGGCAGATTCAGTCCGGGCAGAAGCAGCCATTAAACAACAGGATGCTGATGCCAATAAGAAATCTTTTTTTGTTTCGGCCAGTCGTTTGATTCAGCTTTCCGGATATACGCAAGTGCGTTATCAGTTTCTTCAGGAAACCGGTAAAGTTGATGGCTTTGATATTCGCAGGGCAAGACTTGACCTTCGGGGCAATGTAAGTCCTTACTTTTCGTATCGCCTTCAGACTGATTTTGCCGGGACACCTAAATTGCTGGATGCATATGCTGAAGTAAAAATCTTTGATTATCTGAATTTTACAATTGGTCAGGCGAAGATTCCGTTTTCAGCTGAAAATCTGGCCTCCTCCAACAAAATGGAATCAATCGATCGTTCGCAGGTGGTGGAAGCATTGGTGGCAAGAGGGAAAGATGAAATTGGAAACCAGAATGGCCGTGATATTGGCGTCCAGGTGGGTGGTAGTTTTGGCAAATTCAAAAACCGGTTTTTATTCGATTACAAGATTGGCCTATTCAATGGATCAGGAATAAATGCGGCAGATAAAAATGAGCACAAGGATTTTGTCGGGCGATTGGTCGCTCACCCTGTAAAAGGATTTGATATCGGCGGTTCGTACTATAACGGAACAAGGCTTGTGACAACAAATCAGGATCGTAACCGTTTCGGTGTCGAGTTGAATTACGAATTCAACCGTTTTTTTGTGCGCGGTGAGTTCATTGAAGGGAAAGACGGATCAATCACACGGAACGGTTGGTATGCTCAAACCGGATATTTCTTAATTCCTGCTAAGTTTCAGTTGATCGCAAAGTATGACACTTACGACACAGACACTTCAGTTTCAAATAACGGTTCCACTGCTTACCTGATTGGAGCCACCTATAATTTCAATAATTGGTCAAGAATTCAGGCAGGATATACAATTAAAAGAGAAGAAGGGCCTGAAATAAGTAATAACTTTGGTGTAATTCAATATCAAATAAGTTTTTAATCAATCATTTCTAAATAGTTGACATGAAAAATAAATTGACAATATCCGGTTTAAGCCTATTGATGATTATTTTCCTCATCACGAATCCAATATTTGGTCAGGGGAAACTTGAAGGGCGGCTCTCCTTTTCCGGAGCATTCGCACTTTACCCGATGGCGGTAAAATGGGCCGAAGAGTTTAAAAAAGCAAATCCTGCCGTTAAAATGGATATTTCAGCTGGCGGAGCAGGAAAAGGGATGACCGATGTATTGAATAACATGGTTGATATCGGCATGGTATCGCGCGATATTTATCCCGAAGAGGTTAAAAAAGGGGCGTTCGGATTTGCGGTAACAAAAGATGCAGTGGTTGCTGTGATGAGTGATAAGAACCCTTCTTTAAACGAGATCCTTGCTGTTGGTTTAAAACCTGATGCAGGAAACAATATCTGGATTACAGGAAAATACAAAACATGGGGACAGGCTTTTGATATAAAATCGAAGGTGCCGATCCATGTCTACACCCGTTCGGATGCCTGCGGAGCGGCAGAAGTCTGGGCTAAGTTTTTCGGAAAGAAACAGGAAGATCTTCTTGGAAGCGGAGTTTTTGGTGATCCCGGATTAGCATTAGCTGCAAAAAAAGATCCAATTGGAATCGGTTACAATAATATCGGCTATGCTTACGATTTCAATACTAAAAAGCAATTGGCTGGAATCCGGGTTGTGCCGATGGATTTGAATAAAAACGGGAAGATTGATCCGGATGAGAATTTTTACGATTCGATGAACGATTTGATCGATGCCATTGCGAAAGGCAAATATCCTTCACCGCCTGCGCGTGATCTCTATTTTGTTACCAATGGCAAACCAAAAAACAAATTGGTCATTGAGTTTCTGAAATGGGTGCTTGCTGATGGTCAGAAATATGTGAACGAAACCGGATACATTAATTTATCAAAGGAGATCATTAATAAAGGCCTTACCAACTTAAAGTAGTATGTTAAAATCCAGGTTATTAAAGGATAGAATAGCCCGCCATTACATGTTGACAGCAACTGTAATGGCAATTTTCTTTCTTTTCCTTATTGGCGGCGGATTGTTTGTGAATTCATTGCCGATTATGCAAGAAAAGGGCCTTTGGACGTTGTTAACGACAAGTAGCTGGCGTCCGTTCAAAGGAGAATTTGGCTTCGCTTCCTATATTCTCAGCACATTATATGTCACAGGCATTGCTATTGTTATAGCATTGCCTTTGTCGTTACTGACATCCATCTATATTATCGAATACGCCTCTCCTAAAATCTTAAGGGCATTTAGTTCTGTTGTCGATTTATTGGCGGGAATTCCGCCGGTGATTTATGGCGTTTGGGGGACATTGACGATTGTTCCTTTTATCTCTGAATCATTAGCGCCTCATTTTGTGGAGTTCTCGACCGGGTATAGTGTTCTGGCAGCGGGAGTAGTCCTTGCAATCATGATAATTCCATTAATTATCAGCATTTTGATGGAAGTATTTTCGGCTGTTCCAAAAGAGATGCGCGAGGCTTCAATGTCGCTGGGTGCCACAAAATGGCAAACCGTAAAAAAGGTGGTGATCCGAAAGTCGATTCCGGGAATTATCGCCGCCACTGTTTTAGCGATATCTCGGGCTTTCGGAGAAACGCTTGCAGTATTGATGGTGTGCGGGAATTTCACTGATCTTCCAAAATCAATATTCGATGCGTGCTATCCCCTACCCGCTTTAATCGCAAATAATTACGGCGAGATGATGTCGGTTCCGCAATACGAATCGGCACTGATGTTTGCCGCATTTTTGCTTTTCTTTATTATTGTCCTGTTCAATGTGATCTCGCGTCTGGTGCTGATCCAGATCGATAAAAGATATCAATTATGAGTATTAAAAAATTAGAAGAGAAAATTTTCAAAGGGCTGATGATTGGTTCTTCCATGCTGATATTTGGTGTGTTATTGTATATCCTTTATATCATCATCAAAAAGGGACTACCCTCTCTCTCCTGGGAGATGATCTCGCAGATTCCGAGTGGCGGTTTCTACCTTGGAAAGGAAGGGGGTATTCTGAATGCCATCATGGGATCGCTTTACCTGATCTTCTTTTCAGTGTTAATTAGTCTGATGATCAGCGTTCCCGTAGTGATGTATTTAAACTTTACCCTTCGGAAGAAAAGCCGGTTTTCTGCTTTTGCACGACTGACATTTGATGTACTGTTTGGAATCCCATCAATCGTTTACGGTGCCTTCGGATTTACGGTGATGATTTTCTTCGGATTACAGGCTTCCCTCCTCGGTGGAATTATTGCTGTGAGCCTGTTGATTATCCCCGTAATGATTCGTTCGATTGACGAAGTTGCAGTCTTGATCCCCGTTGAACTGATCGAAGCAACCAAATCGCTCGGCGCCACCAACTACGAAACGATCAAGGTGATTGTTCGCCAACTGTTACCTGGAATATCAACAGCAGTTCTGCTTTCGGTCGGGCGTGGAATTGGCGACGGGGCAACTGTACTTTTCACGGCCGGTTATACCGATAGCATTCCAACTTCGCTGGCTCAGCCTACCGCAACCTTACCTTTGGCGATCTTCTTTCAGTTAAGCAGTCCCATTGAGGAAGTACAGAACAGAGCTTATTCAGCGGCACTTATTTTGACGGTTATCATTCTGATACTTAGTTTTTCAGCACGATATTTCAGCCGCAGATTTTCAAAAAACAAAATTTGAACAACATGGATCTAATTACAGTACCTTTAACAATAGAACAACCAAAGTCGAAAGTGATGAACGGCTCACACTCCCTTAATCCGCATATTGTGGTCGAAAATCTGAATATTTACATTCAGGGAAATCATATTCTGAAGGATATTAATATGACGATTCCTGATAAGAGCATTACCTGCATCATTGGACCCTCGGGATGTGGAAAAACTACTTTATTGCGTTCGTTGAACCGGCTTCACGACGACAATGTAGATGTGAAAATCACAGGAAAGCTCTTCGTCGACAACGAAGATATTTACGCCAAAGGAACGGAAGTAACCCATATCCGTAAGAAAATGGGGCTTTTAGCACAGCGCCCTTGTTCTTTGCCAATGTCGATATTTGACAATGTCGTTTACGGTCCGCGCATTCACGGGGTCAGGGGAAGACGGAAATTGTACGAGATCGCCCGTCATCAGCTGGTTGCTGTCGGATTGTGGGACGAAGTAAAAGACCGGTTGAAATCGCCTGCCTCGACACTTTCGATCGGACAACAGCAACGGCTTTGCCTCGCACGCGGTTTGGCAGTTGAACCCGAGATCATCCTGGGTGATGAAGCCACTTCTGCGCTTGATCCGATTTCCTCAAAAACGATTGAAGAACTGTTCGTTGCCATCAAAGACAGGTACACAGTAGTTTTGGTAACACACACACTGCGACAGGCCAAACGGATTGCCGATTACGTTGCGTTTATGTACATGGGCGAACTGGTCGAATTTGGTACGGCCGATCAACTGTTTAATCATCCTAAAAATCAGCTTACAAAGGAATATATCAGTGGCGGATTCAGTTGATTTTTTTGCGTTGTAGAGACAAGGCATGCCTTAACAGTATATTTTTGACCATTTACATTATCCGACAGGTCATTTACAATATCCGACAACCTATTTACAATAGCATTCCGATTATTTACAATGACCGGCGATTTTTTTTAACCTTTACCTGGATTTAGAATTTATAGGGCATAAAAGAAGGGAGGAGTTCTTTTGAGCTCACTCCCCTCTGGATATTCAAATTATTTTACGACATTGAAACTAACCGGCAGCTCACCATTATTACAAAGCGCTGCTAAATATTGCACTTCGTTTTTAGTGAAATCACCTGTAATTGAGCATTTCCCGCCTTCAATTGCGTCTCTCAATACCGGTGCATAGATAACCTTGTTATCCAATACAATGGCAATCGCATTGTTGACGTTGCGCCGAGTTGCATCCGCCCAAAGTTTGACAGCCGGTTTCTTAAATTCAATCAAAAGCTCATATATCCCGGCAGCTTTGTCCTCGCCTGATTTAGCACTTTCGACATCCGATCCTGTCAGCAAAGCCCCTTTTGCTCCTTCCAAACGAAGGGCATAAAGACAAACATTTGCATCTCCGGAAGGTTGACCCCAGGCAAATTTACATTTCTGGTTTAATTGAAGGGTCTTTAAATAATCGTTTACTCTTCCGGGCTCCACAACTGTGGTACACCCGATTACTGCCATAGAACGATCAGGACCATTGGCATTTAAAAGTGAAAACAACTGTTTGTCACCCTTCAGAAGTTCCGAAAAACCTTCCTTTTTGTAGGTGGCATAAAATGAAAGTGATCCTTTTTGAGTCAAAAGGTTTTCACCTGCCTTGAGGTCCCAGCCATCCTTGAAAACGATCTCAATCTGATGCTTTTCGGAAATGACTTTTAATTCAAACGGATCGGAACTGAAATTCTTCAACCGGGCGGAAATAATTTTTGCCGATTCTGACAGTGTGGCTGGTGTGACCTTGCTGTCAACAGATTGGATAAGTATCCTCGTTTCTGCACTTGCCTGTTTTGGAAACCCGCCAACGATTAAACCAAATGCAAAAACAGCTATTAATAAATAGATAATTGTCTTCATTTTGTAAAATTTTTAAGTTAAAAATACCTGTTCCCTTTTCCAAAAGACGGAACATTTATACTATTTTTTGAATTGGGATCTAACTTAAAACTGGCACATCATCGGCCACATGGGGAAGAAGTGGATCATAAAACCGGCATAAGATGAAAGGTTTTATATCCAATTCAGTTTGTTGTAGTGCAAGAAATCGTCGCGCGAACATTCGGTTGTCGGCTGATCGTTTGAAAGTCGGGTTAAAAAGATGAAGACTTAATTTGTCAATGACAGAAACCTGGTTTATTTGAATTGCCGGCAACTGTACTTCATCCGGGTTGAGGATTGCCTGCGCAGATTTTGAATTCCATTCCGAAACGAATTCGAGCGGCACCGGTTTAATTGATTGCTGATTCGACCCGTCAGAGAAGGCAGCTACCATGAAGATGAAAAGAACCATCAATAGTGCTGTTCCAAAATAATTGCCGATATCTTCAATCCTTGATTTCATACTTCAAAGATAAATAATTGATTTCATAATTGACAACTATTTTTTATGCCCAATCACTTTCAACATCTATTCTTGCTTTCTTATCTAAGAAGCTTCCAAATTTCATAGATGCCGCTTCATATAAATGCTTTGCGCCTGTTTTTCCGGGAAGAAAGGAGCTTGTTTCAATCGTTACTTCATCTTTTTTAATCGTCCGTTTCCACAAACCTGTCACCTGTCCGTTCTGGACTATCACCGGGCGGAAAATTCCATTATCCGAAACAGCTTTTTTGTGATGGATGAGTGAAAGTGAAGCACTTCTGTCCCTGTAACTAATTACAAATTCGTCGAAGGCGGGCAATAAATAAATGGAATTAGTATCATTCAGTATATTGGAAATGGATTCTTTAAACCAGTAATTGACTGATCCGACCGTTTCAGAAATAAACCCGGATTTAACAGATTCAAATCCTTGTCGTGCTTCCGTAACAGACAATCCTGACCACCAGACAAAATCCTGTAAAGTGGCCGGGCCATGACTTGTAAAGTATCTTTTTGTGAGTTCACCCAATGATTCGTCTCTTGGAAGGGTTTTCTTGTGAGGAACCCTGTCACTGAGCAATGCGTAGGTCTGTTTATTCCCGTTTACGGATCCGCTGCAGATGATTCCTTCCAGTTCTGCGCGAACCAGCAGATGCGATAAACGGTTATTATCGGTGGAGATCCCGGCATTATTAAATGCTTTTGCAATTTCTTCCCGGCCAAGATGAACACCTTTCGAAAGCATGCTTTCGATGATCGTGTTACTCTTTGCGAAAATGTTTTCCGAGAGTTCCAGTTCCCTGTTCCTCGGCTTCATTGCCTGTTTAATTTTATTGGCCGTGAGGTTAAGAAGCCAGTAAACATCTTCAGCAGCAACAAAATGCCAGGTCGGACGCATCAGGTGTGTCCTGATGATTTCGCCCGTGTTCAAGGCTGATTCTATTTTTGAATTTGTCGGATTTAAAAGCCTCACGCCGACAGCCCATTTTGCCATTGCAAAATCCTGGGCCTGCATGGCACCCATCCACCCAACAACCTCCCTGGCAGAGGAGAATTCTGTCGTTGCAATTTTCTGACTGACCAGGCGGCAATTTGAAATATCAGGTAAAGTCATCCGGTTTTTATTTCAGTTTTATTCGGATCCGATCCTTCAAGAGCTTATATCACAAGGTCTTTTACACATTTACGAATGAAAAGTTCCGATCGTGACTCTATCAAATCGAAAACCAATAGTTAAACTTGATCAGGAAAATATTATTCGGAGCTGCATTTGCAAGACGACCCGGTGCGGTCCGCAGCGGTTCATTCCCGGGGTTTAACCAATCGGTCCGCTCGTTTGACCAGACCAAAAAGATCTGTGAACCAGGTTTGTATTCCCACCGGAACACCAGGTTCGAACGGAACTGGTTAAAATTAAAGTCAGGATTCCGGAAACTATAACCGGGCATCCTGTACGTGTCGCCATTGAAAAGAACAGGATGAATGATCATAAACCGGTTGTTATAATCATTGTCACGTGCATTCGTGATCTCTTTATAATTAGTGTATTGACCCAGCGTTGCAAACGGACTTCCGTAATATTGAAGAGATACTTCGGGCGTAATATTGTAATCGACCCGGAACGTTAATCCAACTGTTTGCTGACTGAGCTGACCAAGAATATATTTGTTCTGACCATTGGATGGCTGCGTGTCGACATACTGAAGCTTATCGGTTTTTGTAGAATAATCGATGTTCATCGACAGTAGTAAGTTATTTACAGGCCGTATCGATATCCCGGCTGTGTAATCATTAAATTGATATGAGTTTTCACCCGAAAAGGACACAATTGTTGACAGGTTCATATTCACTTTTTTGGACTGATCGGTCTTAATTGTGAAAGTCTCGATCCAGTTCGAAGGTGTCAACATGGCATTTCCACCGCGCAGAATCCGGTTATCGAATGCCTCGTTTTTATATTTCAGGATATTTGTAATTCCCCATTTGTTTTTAAAATCAGCGGTAATGTTTAAAGCGGCATCCGAAAAAAGGTATTGTCCGCTGAAGTCCCAGTTGTTTGCCTGTTCAATGCCAATTGTGTAGGTTCTGAAAATCAATGCCGGTTTATTAATGAAATACGAAAGCATATTTTTTTGGCGGATCAAATCGGCCGTTTGCAGATAACCAATGTCGTTCAGATCAAATCCGGGTGAACGCCAGCTTACTTCGGTGGAATATTTCCACAAACCTTTGCTCCCCTTGCCTATCTTAACTTTCCCTCCGTAGCCTGAAAGTGAGGTTAATGTGCTGTCGAAGTTAAGATGTGCGGCATCTGGACGCTGATAATACCTGGCAGACGAAAGTTGCAGGTCGCGAATGGCATTCACATCACCCTGAATATCGCTCCCGATGACCTTTGCTTCGAGGAAATATTCTTTTTCTTTCCAATAGTGCATCAGGTCCAATCCACCGGTGTAAGCACCTTTATTTAAAAAATTAAGATCCGGGTTATTGATATTGCGGTTTGTAGAGGTAAAAATCCCTCCAAACATCGTGTTGCTCTGGTTAAAATCCTGCTGAACGCGTGCAACAGCATAACTTGTGAATGGTTCAACACTTACTTTGCGGTCACCTGATGGCGAATTGATGGTTGCCTTTTCATTGGCAGTAAAGCTCTGAAGGGCTCCGATCGACAATCCCTTCGCCGTTTTACCGCTAAATTTAACAGCACTTAAGATCGTTGTGTTATCGGGTGCCTGAATATATTCCTGGTCTTTTAACGAAGGTAAGTAGGATGGTGCATGTCCGATACGCCTGCTGTAAAAAACACTTGCATCGTCCATATCAAAATTAAAAATGGTTTTCCCTTCGAGAAAGAAAGGTCGCTTTTCCTCGTAAAAAGTTTCAAATGCGGTAAGGTTCATCACGGACGGATCAGATTCAACCTGTCCGAAGTCGGGATTAACCGTCAAATCAACCGTAAAATTACTTCCTACACCGATTTTTGCGTCCAACCCGATGTTTCCCATCAACCGGTGTCCGCTGCTTGCAAAGGGGTTTCCAGGTTCTTTTTTGAAATTTTTCATTTCTCCCAACGCATATGGCATCAGCTCGATACGTTGTGATTTCTTTAACCCTTTTATGCCTTGCATTTCACCAAATTGATAAAGGATTCCGGGACCTGTCAATGATTGCTTTTCCCAGTCGCTCTCTTCCTGCAAACGATCGATCCACCGCCAGACATGCATGCCCCACACCTGTTCGTCCTTGCTGCTGTATCGTAATTGACTCAAAGGGATTTCCATTTCAGCCGTCCAGGCAGAATCCTCCCTGGCAACTTTGCCATGCCACACTGCATTCCAGTTCAGGTCAAACAGCATAGGATTGAAAAGAACCATATCAATCTTTTGCCCGCCGGCAGTCATGTCAAACTCAAATCCGGTGCGGTGATCATGATAACTATCGAAAGTAATTCCTGCCATATCACCTGTTAGTTCATCACGTCTGCCAGCTTTACGACTAATCTTTTTAGGCTCATTGTCAACTGCTTTGATAGCGACATAGACATTTTTGTCGTCATATAAAACTTTTACATAGGTCGGTTGCGATGGCTTACCTCCTTCATTGGGAATCCATTGGGTGAAATCTCCTGCCCAGTTTCCCGTTTTCCAGCAGACGTCATCCAATTTACCATCAATTACCGGCTTCGGAGTACTTAACCTTTCGGTTGTATAAATTCTAACTTCTTTAGGTTGAACTTTGGTTTTTGTAGTGTCGCCACTAAAATCATTAACCGAAAACGAGCGTGAAGGAAAGAATGATATCAGACTAAAAATAAGCACAATACAATTCAATTTAGAAGGTATTCGCAAGTTAAAAATTTTCATTTATAAGTTAGTCAGCAATTAATTAATATTAAGCTTGCAAGATAGTACTTTGATTTTGGATTTCACAACCTGCCGGCGACAAAAAGCAGTATACAAATGCAGCTTTCCCATTTATTCCTTTTTATCCGATTCGTACACCGCCGGTGAATTATACAGCTTCTTTCTGATTCATAATGAAGTGTATCCGGGTATCATGTGAACTAATTAAGCATTTCGGACCATAGCGATGCACCAGAGTATCATGTTTCTTTATTCGATTAATAATATCGCAATCCGATGTATTTCAGATGGATTCGCGGCAATTACGTTGATATCCAATCCTGCATTCCGGACAGTTTGATATACATCGACGGCGAAACTCTCGGGACTTGGCCGTGATTTTGTTTTGTCCTTACAGTTAATCCTATTTCCGGAACAATCTTTACACAGCGAACAGCAGGTTTGATTTAATAGAAAGGCCTTTTGATACCCTGAAAGAAAGACATCGCGTTCAATATCCAGCAATTTATTCGTCATTTCGCGCGACCATTCAGACGGGTAAGCGTTTTTATCGGCATATTTGGTTAATCTGATTATCAAACCAGTTTCATATTCCTTAAAGAATCGGTCGCAATCATTTACAGATGGTGTATTTGGAGGACATGCACCTAATCCATAATCGCAGCATCCGAATATGCATTTTACCCTCACCCATTGGGCAACCACAATCTCTTTTGGATCTATCCATTTGTAATCAGTAAAACCATGGTTTATTAGAGAAGATTCTATTTTATCTTTATTCATCATGTCAGATTTTAGCAAACTGCTATTATCCCTTAACCTCTTTCATCGTCTTCAATGCATTTTCCTTCAATCCCGGCCATTTTCCCCAAAGATCTTTGTCACACTTTTCAAGATCCGGACAAACAGCACATGATGTTATTTGTTTTTCTTTGGCGCATTTCCTGACGGAACATTTAAGCATCGCCTTATTCTGCGGTTTCCCTTCGGCTTTGCATCCGTAACAAAATACATCATCGGTTGTGAATGGAATGCCAAATTCTTTATTCCATCGATCTGCTAAATCTAACTTCGCATTAAGGTCGTTATTCAAAGTTGCATTGAATATCTTGCATTGCGGATCACATTTAAGACAGCAATACGACATTGCCTCGATATCGGGTCTCAATGTAGCGGTTGAATAATAATTGGATCCATTTAATTTGGTAATTCCAACCAGTCCCGCAGAAATACCCAGAACCCCCTTCAGAAATTTTCGCCTGTTTTCCATTGTCTTAATATTAAGTTAGTACGAAGCGATACTATTTTATTTCTTGTAAACTTACAATACCTTTTACCGCATTTTTATAATCATTGCTATAACCGTGATGCGCTGTAAATATACATTCAGCTTCAGGAATAGCCATTATATTAGCCATTGATGCATTAGCAGTTTTAGTATCTACATTAAAGAACTCATTAAACCGGTCAATTTTGCCATTCTTCAGACTTAATGCATCGCCTGTAAAGAGGTACTTATCATTAACCAGGTAACACATCGAACCGACCGTATGCCCCGGGGTAAGAATTCCTTTTATTTTAGTATTGCTGATATTAATAACCTGCTGATCATCAATTAATGTGTAAGTCTTTGTGTCGATTTTATTACCGAAGATGAAAAATCTCGATTTCTTTCCGTTGAGCAATTGCTCCTCCTGACGGGAAAGATAAACCTTCGCATTTCGAAACAACTTGATTGCTGCGACATGATCCCCATCGGTATGCGTCAACAACAACGCAATTATCTTGTCAGGATCGATATCCAGTTTCTTAAGTTCGCCCGAAATGGCTTCTAAATTGTTACCAGCGTCAATAGCAATGTATTGACTGCTATCTCTAATCAGGTACAAATTCACGAACGAATCCTTAACCGAAAAAATATTGCTGACTATTTCCTTCGTTTCTGTTGGCGACATTAACTTCAATTCAGATCTTGCTTTCACAAAATATCCGACGAAAATAATAAGGATCAAGATGATAACGATTCCGAATCCGGCCAGAACCCGTTTTAATACCCGTTTCATATCTTCTGATTTATTCTTTTGATTTATAATAGGCTAGCACATTCATTGCGAACCTTGCAGCAACAGTTCCTGGACCACCGTTCATTTCAATTCCGGCTTCAATCGCTTCAATGATTTCACATTCAGAGGCCCCATCATCGATCGCCTGCTTTATATGCCACTCCATACAGGATTCACAATTTATTACAATCGAAATTCCGATCGCGATAAACTCTTTTTGCTTCTTACTCAGTGCTCCGTTCGTATAGGTGTTTTGCTCCATATCGACGAAGGATTGATATACTTTTGATTTTTTAAGATAAAATGAATGTGCTTGTTTGCGTGTTTTGACAATTTTCTCAATTCTATTTTCATCAAGGTTCTCCATGTGAAAGTTGTGTTATAGAGGTTGGTATCAGGAACCTGTCTGTTTTCATTCTGAATAAATTGCTAATATTTACGACTGATTGCTGATTTCGTTAGCACTTGTAAAATAAGGTGGCGTTTTAACCATTGTAAATTTACATAGTTTTCTAGAAATCCAAATCATCTTGTACGCAAAAAAATTGATATTCAACCAGGATGTATGAACTATTTTTCTGACAAAAATTGAGCCGCCGGATATTCCACCGACGGCTCTTTTAATGGTATAAGATGCTCTTTCGAATGCTATTCTTGTTTTTTTATGCCTTATTCCTTTTCAGTGTGAGTTGTTCCGAATTTTCCCTGACTTTTTTATCCGAAAGTGGGTAGAAAAACATCCCTACAAAAGCCAGCATACAGCAGACAGCAGGCATTAAGCTGATCATGATATGCTCGCCAAAAATGGTTTCCTGACTCTGTTGCGCCGCATTGGGCATATAATGGAACACCGCCAGAATCCATCCGCTCATGGCCGAACCAAGGGCCCAACCCAATTTTTGGGACATGGAAGAGGAAGAGAAAATCAAGCCTGTTGCACGGCGTCCGGTAAGCAATTCCTGATGGTCCACAATGTCGGCAAACATCGACCACAACAAAGGCAGAACATATCCGGCAAAAATGGAGATCATAAACTGGAAAATCAGAATCCAGGTGATGCTGTTCGGTATGAAATAAAAGCCTGTACTCAATATTCCGGCAATTAACATGGCAATCATATAGGTTCTTTTCTTACCGTATTTTTTTGAAATGGAAGGTGCGGCCATTACCCCGATCAGATTGGCAGCCTGACCAACCAGAAAGTAAATAGTAGTCATATCCCAACCTGTTCCTGCCATTTTATAGTTGGATTGTACATAATCTCTGAAAAAGTAGATGGCCACGCTATCCCGGACAGCATTGAAAAGCAAGGCAGCCAAACCCGTTGCAACTAAAATCCACCAGGGAGCATTTTGAAACAGATCTTTCAAATCCTTCTTGATTGAAACATTTTTTTCGCTTTCAATTTGAGTTACCCTTTCTTTAGTCCAACTGAAACACAACAAAAACAAGACAATACAGATCATTCCTATTGCGCCAACGCCCATTACCCATCCAACCGGAGAAGTGCTTACAGAGTTTGCTGCGTCCTTAGTTGCCTGAGCAACTCCTTCGTTACCAAATGTTTTGGAAAAAAAGTCAATCAGCGGTTGTAACAACATGAAGGTTACAAAACTACCAATGAATGCAAACGACATGCGGTATGACGAAAGCGAATTTCGTTCAGTAGGATCGGAAGAAATAGCTCCGAGCAAAGAAGCATACGGGACATTGATCATCGAATACACGATCATCATTAAGGAATAGGTAACGTATGCATAAATTAATTTTCCGGTCTGGCCGAAATCAGGAGCAAAAAACGTGATGGCACCCATTACAGCAAATGGTATGGCAAACCATAATAAATACGGGCGATATTTTCCATAGCGGCTTTTGGTGCGGTCGCTGATAATTCCTACAAAAACATCGAAGAACGAATCCCACAAACGGGCAACCAGAAACATGGTTCCGGCTGCAGCGGCTGTGATTCCGAGAACATCGGTATAAAAAAACAAGGAATACATTCCGAAAATCTTCCAGAACATGGATGAAGCAGCATCGCCAAATCCATAACCGATTTTTTCTTTCAGGGTGATTTTTTCAATCATAATTCAGTTTGTTATTATTTGGTTTGTTGGTCAAATGTAGTCAATATATAAGTCGATAAAATATTTGAAACGATCCGTTACTGGCAGCTTGCAACTGGCAACTTGTTGCTCCTTGAATGAAGATAATTGCCAGTTGCCAGCCGCATCATCTCATTTTGAAAAGACACAATACATTCATTTACCAGGAAGGTCTGAAATAATTCCGATAACCTCCATCATTGCCCTGCTGTTATGGTAGGGACATTTCCAGAAACCGGCCTTATCTTCAGTCGTTATCGGAATCCCACGCTTGTCCACCCGCCAAAACCATTCACCATTTGTATGGTCAATAATTGATGTTTTGACGAAATTCCAAACCTTGGCAAGCTGATTCCTATAAATTTCGTTACCGGTAATTTTCCATGCATAAGCAAGACCAACCATAGCTTCAGCCTGCATCCACCAATGTTTATCGTCATCCAAATGTCCGGAAAGCGTATCCTTCTCATTAAATACGGATCCATCAGCAGCACTACCATCTGCAAGCGTGACGTCAACCATCTGAACAAGGTTATTACTTACTTCGTCAATTAGTTGCTGATCTCCGACCACGACTGCAGCTTCGAATAATAGCCAGGCTCCTTCAATATCGTGCCCGAATGATACTATTGATGACTGAACTGTCCAATCTTCCGCAAAAAACAAGTTGAAATGATGAGTCCGATGATCAATAATTTTATCGAGAAAAATACGGATCAGCAATGCTGTTTTCTCTTTTAAACGCTCATTTGGCCAAACTCTCAGTAAATTGGTATAAGGTTCAAGAATATGAAGATGCGTGTTCATTGATTTGGGCTCGTTTGCATCTTTGAGGCTCAACCTGAAATCTTCAAGTGTACTCCAATCATTAGCAAAAGCCTCAAGGTAGCCACCATTAACGGGATCGAAACTGTATTTCTCAATATGCTCAAACAATAAAATAGCATCCTCAAGTGCCTGAGGATTATTACTCGCCTTAAAGTATTCTGAATAGGCATAAATACCAAAACCCTGTGCATAGATTTGTTTCCGTCCGTTCAGAACCTCTCCTTTTTCGTTGAGCTCCCAAAATAAACCGCCAGATCGTTTGTCATCAAAATATTCTTTGATATACCGATATGCTCTGTCTGCAAGAACCAGGTATTCTTGATTGTGTGTGAAATTATAAGCGGCTGAAAACGTCCATAAAATCCGTGCATTCAGCACGACACCTTTGGAGGTACCGCTAATTAGCCGGTTGAAATGATCCCGTCTGGCTACAAAACCGCCAAACTCATTGTCCACACAATTTTCAGTCCAGTATTTTAAAATATGCACCAGTTCCTGGCTAAGTTCATCTTGTAATTTCCCGGAATGATCTGTCATAGTTTAGGGTTGAAGGCAATATTTTGATCGATGAGTTCGTTAATATTATGAACTGATGTTGCAGACCTGAACTTATCCTGTGGTGAGTTGATGCAGTAGTCGATCAATTGATCAACCGTTGAGGTGGCCACATGCATGCGTGTATCAGACGAAGCGTAATAGATGAATATCACTCCATTCTCATCTTCAATCCATCCATTCGAAAATACAACATTCGGAACATCCCCGACACGCTCTTTGCCAAGCGGCCCGATAAAATGGCCTGCCGGTTTGTGAATCACTTTTGTGGGATCATCAATGGCAGTCATAAACAGATATAGCGTATAACGAAGTCCTGCAGCCGTATTCCGAACGCCATGGGCCAGGTTAAGCCATCCTTTGGCTGTTTTTATCGGAACTGGTCCCTGACCATTTTTTACTTCGTATATCGTATGATAGACTTTTGCATCCAAAATCTTCTCATGTTTAACTTCCGCATTTTCAATTGTATCCGAAAGGCCAAATGCAATTCCTCCCCCTTTGCCTGTATCGATAAATCCATCCTGCGGCCTGGTAAAGAAAGCATATTTTCCATCAACAAACCATGGATGCAATACGACATTGCGTTGTTGTCCGCCGTAAGTAATCAGATCGGGAAGTCGTTCCCAATTGATAAAATCTTTTGTACGGGCGATACCGGCTGCCGCAACAGCATTGCTTGTATTTCCTTCAGGTGCGTCAGGGTCCTTACGCTCGGTGCAAAATACACCATAGACATAACCGTCTTCATGGATCGTAACACGCATATCATAAAGATTTGTATCCGGAGTTTCCGTTTCGGGCATCGTGATCGGCCGTTCCCAGAACCGAAAATTATCAATCCCGTTTGGACTCTCGGCAACGGCAAAAAAAGATTTCCGGTCATTTCCTTCCACCCGAACAATTAATAAATACTTTCCGTTCCACTTCACTGCACCCGAATTAAAGGTGGCATTGAACCCGATCCGCTCCATGCAAAAAGGATTTGTTTCAGGATTCAAATCATAGCGCCAATGAATTGGAATATGATTCCGTGTTAAAACAGGGTACTTATATCGGTTATAAACGCCATTCGCACTGAAAAGCAACTCGTTCTTTCTTGTCAGTAAAGCTTCGCTTTCATTTCGAATGATTGCAATACGATTCTGAAATAGCTCGTCATTCATGATTTAATAGTTTTAAATATTGTCAGTTAATTAGTCTTCAATCAATTCAAATTAGCCTCCGGATAAACCTCTCCCACAAACTCCGGTTTTTAATGACTTCTCCCTTGAATTTTATTTTTTTAAAAGCAACATCCAAAGGTCGATGACAGTAAATCTCAATCTATTCCAACAGTTTAATTTAGCTTAGTCCCTTGCTGGCAAACTTAATCAGTAAAAAGCCCTAATTATAATATTATCTTATCTAATAAATGTACTTTCTGATCAGTAATAAATACACTATCTGCAATCAATTTTGGTATAATTGATTTAATATGTAATAAAACTCGTTCCCTAAAATCCGCCATGACCTGTTTCAACCCTTCATTCCTGAAAAAGATGGAGCATAAATGGATGGAGTATATTCATGCGAAAAAACAAAAACTTGATTAAACTCATGTTTTAAGTTGATAAGTATCACTGATAAATACAATTGAAATGAGATATGAACGGAGCCGCTGACTAAATGATAAAACATCATTCAATTATATTTGATACTATCACACCAAATTTCGAGTATATGTAGTACTTTTATTGCCACATATTCACAAATCTGCGATTCGTCCTCCTTAATACTTATTTGCAAATCTGTCTGTATCCCGAAAAAACAATAAAAGATTTAAATATGAAATAGCCATGATTGAGAAATCACAAATTGGAATGAATATTTATTCATGGCTATTCTATTCGACCTTAAAAAAACAAATTATATTCACATGAAAGATCCAATACACAGAGAGATAACACCGCTAAGCGATAACGACTGTTTCATGGTTTTCGACCGGTACAAATCAGAATTTAGTTTCCCCGTCCATTTTCATCCCGAATATGAGATCAACTATATTTCTAATGCAAAAGGAGCTAAAAGAATTGTTGGCGATCATATTGATGAAATTGATGACCTTGAATTGGTTCTTGTCGGACCGAATATTTTCCATTGCTGGGAAGATTTCCACAACACAGAAAAGCAAATTCACGAAATCACGATTCAGTTTCCGGCTGACCTTATCGGAGAAAACCTTCTCAATAAGAATATCTACAAGCCTATAAAAGAGTTGTTTCACCATGCGCAGCGTGGGATCGCCTTCTCCCGGCCAACGATCAAACAAGTTGAAGACAAGCTTTTTAATATAAGTAAGAAAAGCGGATTTGATTCTATTCTCGAATTGCAGTCTTTGCTTTTTGATCTAGCCACCTCCAGAAATCAGCGGTTGCTGACCAATGCTTCCTTTCAGCGGGCAAACGATTTCTACAATAGTGAAAACATCGAAAAGATGTACAATTACATTAAGGAGAATTACAACAAAAAGATAAAACTTGAAGATATTGCCCAGTTACTCAGTATGTCAGTTGTCTCATTTACAAGACTGATTAAACAACACACCGGGAAATCGTTTATTGACTTTCTGAATGAGATGCGACTTGGTCTGGCTACCCGCCAGCTAATCGAAACCAACACGAGCGTTGCTCAGATATGTTTTAATTGCGGTTTCAACAATGTTTCAAACTTCAACCGTGTTTTTAAGCGGAAACAAGGGGTTACGCCCTCCGAATTCAGGAATAATTTCACCGGTATGAAAAGCATTTACTGACACTTGTTACCTTTGGAAAAAAATAAGACCGGCGCATGACAATAGATAATTTCCCTTCTAAACTTCTGGAAAATGCAGTAAATGAATTTGCAAAACTTCCGGGTATCGGAAAAAAAACAGCTTTGCGACTCGTGCTTCATTTGCTCAAAAAAGATATCCTGGAAGTTCAGCGATTCAGCAGAGCCCTGACACAACTTCGCGAAGAGGTGAAACATTGCCGCATTTGCCGTAATATTTCTGATGCGGATATCTGCAACATTTGCAACAATCCGTCACGCGACAGCCGTACTGTTTGCGTGGTTGAAAATATCCGCGACGTGATGTCGATCGAAAATACGCAGCAATACCGGGGTGTTTATCATGTTTTGGGAGGAATCATCTCACCCATGGATGGAATTGGTCCGGCAGATCTTGAGATTGATTCATTGTTAAAAAGGGTCGAAAACGGTGAAGTCGACGAGGTTATATTTGCTCTAAGTACAACAATGGAAGGCGACAGCACCAATTTTTACATCTTTAAAAAAATCAAAGGTGGCAAGGTGAAGATTACTACCCTGGCACGTGGTGTATCAATAGGCGATGAAATCGAGTATACCGATGAGGTAACTTTAGGGCGATCGATCGTAAATAGAATGCTTTTTGAAAATTTTCTGGGTTAAAATAGACAACTCGTCATTATCAATTCTTTAGAACGATGAAATCATACCTCTCCAACGGCACAATCACGCTTCGGGCGATCGAACCCGAGGATATCGAACTGCTCTTTTCGTGGGAAAACGATCCCGAAATCTGGGAAGTAAGCCATACGCTGGTTCCTTATTCGAAATACATCCTCGCACTCTATATTAAAAATGCGGATAAAGATATTTACGAAAGCAAACAACTCCGACTGATGATCGACACTTCGGAAGGTAAAACCATTGGAGCCATCGATCTTTTTGATTTCGAACCTTACCATTCGCGCGTTGGGATCGGTTTGCTGATTCATAACCGCGAAGACCGGTCGAAAGGTTATGCTTCGGTTGCACTTGAAATGCTGATCGAATATTGCTTTAAAAAGCTAAATATCCATCAATTGTATGCTAATATCGAAACAAGAAACAAGATTAGTCTCCAGTTGTTCGAAAAGCATGGCTTTAGGATTTGTGGAACGAAGAAGGAGTGGCTCCGGACAGATTCGGGCTGGAAAGATGAAGTGATGTTGCAATTGGTGGCAAAAGAGACAATTTGACCTGGCTTATAAATATTTCAACCTTTTTTTTGAATCACGTCAATCAAAACTGCAAAGTGGTTAATGCATTTCAATTTTCAAGCTCAAGATAGTCGGGTATTTCAGGCAGGAAAGTATAATTGAGTTGAGCCTGATCAAACCGACAGCAATAATGCACCAATCCGTTCGTGACGATCAGATAATTAACCCTCAGATCGAGGTTGTAACGGGCAATCTGATCGAACACCTGCTGCGTTATTTTCACCTCCGGAGCTTTACATTCAACCACAACAAGCGGGTTTCCCGATTTCGAAAATAAAACGATATCGGTACGAAAATCGCGTTGGTTCATCCTCAACGATCGCTCAATAGCAACAAGAGTAGCCGGGTAATGCTTCTCGTCAGTGAGGTATCGGACAAAGTTTTGCCGGACCCACTCTTCAGGGGACAGCGCGACCCACCGCCGGCGAAATCCATCAAAAATCAGTTTTCTGTCAAGCTTATCCTTGATACGGAATGTATATTGAGGCAGATTAAGTAACATTGTTGATATTTAAATCACTCAAAACTAATTTTTATTTTCAATCGAACCAAAAATCTGCGAAAACCAGATAATTTTGCCTAAAATTCGGCTATGAAGACAAAAGAAGAGATTGTAAGGAACTGGCTTCCCCGCTACACGGGTCGTGAACTCGAAGATTTCACCCAACACATAATTCTCACGAACTTTCAGCACTATGTTGAAAATTTTGCTGAAAAATTTGATGTGCCAATCGTTGGAGAAGACAAATCGATGCCAAATGCGAGCGCTCACGGTATTACAATCATCAACTTTGGGATGGGAAGTCCGAATGCAGCCACAATTATGGATCTGCTAAGTGCAATCATGCCTGAAGCTGTTCTCTTTCTGGGGAAATGCGGTGGATTAAAACGAAAAAGTGAACTCGGAAGTTTAATCTTGCCGATTGCAGCGATTAGAAGTGATGGTACTTCAAACGATTACTTGCCGCCGGAAGTCCCGGCATTGCCAGCTTTCAGTTTACAGCGCGCTGTTTCCTCAACGATCCGCGACTTAGGTCTTGACTACTGGACTGGTACAGTTTTTACTACGAATAAAAGAGTCTGGGAATACGACGAACGATTTAAAAAGTATTTGAGTAAGACCAGGGCAATGGCAATCGACATGGAGACAGCAACGATCTTTACAGTGGGCTTTTGCAATCAGATTCCTACTGGTGCATTATTACTGGTCTCCGATCAGCCGATGATTTCCACCGGTGTTAAAACGGCGGCAAGCGATGCAGAAGTGACGCGGAAATATGTGAACAGACACCTCGAAATCGGCATCGGCGCCTTAATCGAAATTATTAATGATGGACGGTCGGTAAAACATCTGAAATTTTAATCATTATGGATTACATCCAGATAATTGCCGATCTCACCAATAAGATTTATTCGCCGGTCTATTTCTTCGAAGGTGAAGAGCCTTTCTTTATGGATCGGATCAGTGACTTTATTCTTGAAAATGTGCTTACGGAGGATGAAAAAGGGTTTAACCAGACCATTTTGTATGGCAAAGACCTGAGTCTCGATTCGATAATGACTGCTGCCAAACGATTTCCGATGATGGCCGAACGGCAGGTTGTGGTGATTCGCGAAGCCCAGAACATCAAGAATATAGAAGATCTTGCTCCCTATGTTGAAAAACCAATGCGCTCAACAATCCTTGTGTTTAATTACAAATACAAGACGATCGACAAACGGAAGAAGCTTTATAAAGCGCTTCAGAAAAACGGCGTCTATCTGGAATCGAAACCGTTGTACGAAAACCAGGTGCCAGCATGGATTTCAAAATATTTGAAAGAGAAAAACCTTGGAATTGATCCGCGTGCTGCCCAAATGATTACTGATTTTGTTGGCAGCGATTTGCAAAGGATCGTAAATGAACTCGAGAAAGTAACCATCTCCTTAGTTCCAGGAACCAGCATAATGCCCGATGATGTCGAAAAAAATATCGGCATCAGCAAAGAGTTTAATACGTTTGAACTTCAGAATGCACTGGGGAACAAAGATATTTTGAAATCGAACAGAATCATCAACTATTTTATCGACAACGAAAAACTTCATCCGTTAACTGTAATCATCGGAATGTTGGTTACCTATTTCCGGAAATTGCTTATTTACCACTCAATTGAAAATAAATCAGATCGTACCGTTGTGTCTCAAAAACTTGGTGTGAACCCGTTTTTCATCAACGATTACGCCAATGCCGCACGTAATTACAGCCTCGATAAGGCCGTTCTTATTATTTCAATGATGCGCGAGTACGATTTACGATCGAAGGGAGCCCGCGGAGGAACAACGTCGAATGGCGATTTACTGAAAGAACTAGTATTTAAAATCTTACATATTTAAGGAATGGGAACAATAACCGTCATGCTGATTCTGATTATTGTGCTGACCTCTGCTTTTGCTTTCAGGCAAAAAGACATCATGGCACAATTGCAATTTAATGCTTACCAGATCGTTCATCGCCATCAATATTACCGGATATTGACCCATGCCTTTATCCATGCAAACTGGGAACACCTGATTGTTAATATGATTGTACTTTTTTCATTTGGCACTTTAGTTGAACGCTATTTCCAAATGTACTTTGGAACAGTCGGCACAACCTATTACCTGATCCTGTTTTTCGGATCTGTGATTTTTTCAAGTCTTTTGTCGCTTTATAAACAACGGAATAATCCATACTACAATGCAATAGGTGCATCTGGAGCAGTTTCTGCGATACTTTTTACTGCCATCTTTTTCCAACCATGGGAACCCATTTATTTTTTCGGAATATTGCCCATCCCAGGAATCATCTTTGGCGGACTATATCTCTATTACTCCTATTACATGAGCACAAAAAAATCGGATAATATTGGTCATGATGCTCATTTCCTGGGAGCCGTTTTCGGATTCTTCTATCCTGTCATTCTGCAACCTTCATTGTTCATGGATTTCATTAAAGTTCTTTTTGATGGGGGAACGGGGCAGTAATAGTAAGTATTTTAGATTTGATGATCAAACGAATAACCTGAAAAGTGAAAGGCGGCTATATCCTCTACAATGGCAAGTTTTATCGCGAATGCGACCCTTTATTTACCGGGGCAGAACTTTACAGGTTGAATACCGGTATCAGGGAGTCGTTCCGGACTGAGAATAACCTTGTGATGTTCGCCGAAGACAACTTCAATTACCTGATCAATTCATTGTTATCCATTGGCCTGCCGATTCCAAATGATTGGGATCTTCCGCGTTTTATGCGCGATGTGTCACGACTGCTGAACAAGAACCATTTCTTTCTGGCAGCTAAAGTGGTTATTCATTTAATTCCCGGAACCTCCGGAACTGATTATCTGATGGCAGCCGAAGAGGTTCCAGTCGGATTTTACCCAATTAACGAAGTAGGACTGCTGATTGACTTTTACGGTGAAGGAGCAAAAGCACCTTCTATCTATCACGCTTATGAACCATCGAGCCGGTTTTTGTGGATAGCAGCAACCCGCGCAGCTCTTGCTGGTTCAAAGAATAACCTGATTCTTTTTAATAACAATGGATTTGCATGCGAGTCAATCGGGGGAACTTTTGGCTACTTAATTGACGGAACTGCTGTTTTCCCTGCACCTGAAGCCCAGGGCTACATTCCTCCTATCCTTGGGGTTGTAATGGAATGTGCAGAACAGTACGGATTCAAAATTACTGAAAAGGAAAACATCACCCACGAGGATCTTCTAAAGGCTGATGAATTGTTTTTAATCGATAACTGTTTGGGGATTCAACTGGTTTTAGGACTCAATTCCAGAAGGTATTACACAACCGGAACGAGCAATATTGCAATGAGATTAAGCGAAATGGCAATGGAGGAACACCTGTCAGTTTAATTAATATTTAGACTTAAATTTTTCCGTTAAGGAATGGTTTGTTAATTAGAATTAGGATCTTCTGGAAAATTCTGCCAGGTTTTGTAGTGTCCACCGGCTTTTATAACGCTTTCCACCCAAAAATTCTGGTTGCTTTTCATCACCTGTTTGACATCTGTTTCGGTCACGAGCCATGAGTTCTCGGTGATCTCATCATCAAGTTGGCCGGCACTCCATCCCGAATATCCAACAAAAAACTTAATCTGATCAGGTTGTGCCTTTCCAGTAGCAATCAAAGATTTCAACTCTTCGAAGTCGCCGCCCCAATATAATTCATCCTTAACTTTGATACTACCATGGATCATATTACCCAAGGTGTGGATATAAAAAAGACTATCATTACCAACTGGTCCGCCAATAAACACTTCAGGTGTATAATCAGGAAAATCAGCAAACAATTCATTGATTGGCTTTTCAAATGGTTTATTCAGGATAAACCCCACTGCTCCTTTACTGGAATAATCGACAAGAAGTACCGTAGACCGGCTGAAATAGTTTCCCGGTAAAAATGGCTCAGATATGATAATCCGTCCCTTTTGAGGGGCGATCTTGCTGTGTATTTTGAAAAAATCGAAATCGACTTTCATAGCGCTAACCTATTAGAAGAATCCAGATTCGTCGTTACCTATATCGCGTTGACTTGTGTAAAACAAGAAGATCTAATCCTTAAACGTTTTAAAGATGCTATTGGTTTTAAATAAGTTGCAAAACTATTACAACACCTGAAAAATAAATCTTTATAGATATTTTTTACTCCTTTTCGATGACCAGAAATATATCTTCGTTCTTTTTCTTCATTAAAAACTGCTCGCGCGCAAATTTTTCAAGATTTTTCGAGCTGGTCTGAAGTTCTTTCAAACGATCACTGTCAGCTGTGATCTTCTCCTTGTAATAGGTACTTTCAACCCTGTATCTCTTCAGTTTATTAAGATTTTGACGAAGAAACAGTATGTTATGATCGTCGAGAAAGATCATCCAGACACTAAAAGCCAAAAAGGCGAACAGGTATTTGTTCGTAATGGTTTTAAAAAGCGCCTTGGGAATAATCGGTTTCACGTGAATACAATTTGTTTTTTAAAGGTCAAATGGAATAGCCATGAAGAAAATACTATCTCTGATTGATGATTTTATACTCATGGCTATTTCATGAACTCAAATATATGGTACAAATTAACAGAATCCTCTTCATAATAAAAAGAGGAACCTGTTAAAGTTCCTCTTAATTTTTTATCTGTCTGTTGTTCAATTACGAATTAATCATTATCCGGCAAGAAATTTGGATACATAAAATCAGTAGCCGGGACAAAAGTCTCTTTAATTGTACGGATTGAAACCCAACGAAGCATATTGAAAACCGATCCTGCTTTATCGTTGGTGCCCGAACCCCTGGCTCCGCCAAATGGTTGTTGTCCAACGACTGCACCAGTTGGTTTATCGTTGATGTAGAAATTTCCAGCCGCATTACTCAGTCGTTTTGCCATCTTTTCGATCGAATAACGATCCTGCGAAAAGATTGCACCGGTAAGGGCATAAGCAGATGTTGTATCAAGCAGTGTCAATGTTTTATCCATCTTTGCATCATCGTACACAAATATGGTGACAACCGGACCAAAAAGCTCCTCTTTCATTGTAACATAGTCGGCTTTTTTCGCAAGTATAACGGTTGGCTGAACAAAATAGCCAATAGATTTATCACACTTCCCTCCATAAATCACCTCTGCTTCATTGTCAATTCGGGCTCTGTCAATATACCCTTTCAGCTTATCAAACGATGCCTCATCAATAACGGCATTAATAAAGTTTGTAAAATCTTCAGGCGGCCCCATTTTTAACCGCTGCATTTGTGACACGGCAATCGCCCAGGTTTCATCCCAGATAGAAGCAGGAACATAAACCCGTGAAGCTGCTGAACACTTTTGTCCCTGATACTCAAAAGATCCGCGAACAATAGCTGTGGCAAGCGCCTGTATATTTGACGTAGGATCTGCAAAAATAAAATCTTTGCCACCTGTTTCTCCCACAATCCGCGGGTAGGATTTAAACCTGAAAATATTCTCGCCGATTGTTTTCCAGATATCCTGAAATACGCCTGTTGATCCTGTAAAATGAATCCCGGCAAAATCGGGATGACTGAAAATAATCTTTCCTGCGGCGGGACCTGACACGAAAACAAGGTTTATTACACCGTCCGGAAGTCCTGCTTCTCTTAAAATTTCCATAATAACTGCAGCTGAATAAACTGCAGTCTTGGCACATTTCCAAACACAAACATTTCCCATCATGACCGGGGCCACAGGCAAATTTCCGGCAATGGAAGTGAAATTGAAAGGTGTCAAAGCAAAAACAAATCCTTCGAGCGGACGGAATTCGTTGTAATTCCACATTCCGGGATTTGACTCCGGTTGCATTTCGTATATTTGGGTCATGCAACGTACACCATACCGGTAGAAATCAGCCAATTCGCAAGCTGCATCAATCTCTGCCTGATAGGCATTCTTCGATTGCCCAAGCATTGTTGCCGCATTGAGTTTTGCACGATACGGTCCGGCAAGAAGATCGGCTGCTTTTAAAAATATCGCAGCCCTGTGATGCCATTCCAGATCAGCCCATGCGGTACGGGCGGCCAAAGCCGCATCAATTGCCTGAACGACATGTGATTCATCGCCCTGGTAAAAATAACCAAGCAGATGTTTGATATCATGTGGAGGATGTATTTCAATTTTATTGGAAGTTTTCACCTCTTTCCCACCGATGAACATGGGAAGTTCAACTACTTTTGACCGCATCTCTGCAATCATCGTCTTAAGTTCTATTCTTTCGGGAGAACCGGGCTTGTAACTCTTTACGGGTTCATTCTGAGGAACCGGGACATTATAAAAACCTTTCGTCATAGCAATTGGAGATTTGGTATTATTCAGGAAACCCGCTTTTAAAATCCAGCCGTTTCAACGGCAAAGCTATGGGTTCGATGCGACAATTTTGCTAATAAATATCAGCTTTCAAAGCTTACTTAAAATTGGCAAAAGAAATTGAAGATGAACAGGCTATCTTAATGCAATTATCAGTTGTATAAAATGTCGGTTTATTCCAAAACATTGATCACACAGGCTTTTTATCCGACTGTTCATCTCAGCCACCACGCTCTTACAGCCTCCGGTATTTCTACCGGATGAATATGTAAAATATCTTCAGTCATTTACCAAATAACATCATGAAAAAGTAAATTACAGTAATGTATTTACCAAATACATGATGGAAAAAGTAAATTACAGCATTGTATTTACCAAATACATGATGGAAAAAGTAAATTACAGCATTGTATTTACCAAATACATGATGGAAAAAGTAAATTACAGCATTATATTTACCAAATACATGATGGAAAAAGTAAATTACAGTGTTGTATTTACCAAATACATGATGGAAAAGGTAAATTACAGCATTGTATTTACCAAATACATGATGGAAAAAGTAAATTACAGTGTTGTATTTACCAAATACATGATGGAAAAAGTAAATTACAGTGTTGTATTTACCAAATACATGATGGAAAAAGTAAATTACAGTGTTGTATTTACCAAATACATGATGCAGTTAATTGAATAGTGACAAAATAGTAAGGATCAAGAGAATCGACTGGCAATGTTTAAAATAAGAATCCCCCTCAGATGCGATCTCTTCGGGGGATTCCTTTATTACATTTAGTTAAATTAATTCAAGATCTATTTCTTCTTCAGCCACAATTCTTCCATAGCTTCCAATGTCTTTCCTTTGGTTTCAGGAACCATTTTCCAGACAAAAATAAACGAAAGAACACTCATCACACCATAGAAACAATAGGTTACTCCTCCACTATATTCCATCATTGCCGGATAGGTAGACGAAATAAAATAGTTAGCAGCCCATTGTGCTGCAACGGCTATCGCGATGGCACGACCTCTGATTTTATTTGGGAAGATCTCCGAAATAAGAACCCAGCAGATCGGTCCCCACGACATCATAAATGAAGCGGTATAAATCACGATGAATATCAGTGTGCTTATGCCGATCACATGCATGAAAGCCAATCCGCCAATTGCAAACATTCCAATTGCCATACCAATAGACCCAATCATAAGAAGAGGTTTTCTACCGTATTTATCAACTGTCATAATTGCCAGTACCGTAAAGATAACATTGACCAGACCCATCACAACGGTCTGAAGCATCGATGCGTCTTTGGCTGCACCCATACTTTCGAAAATACGGGGAGCATAATATAGCGCTACGTTTATACCTACAAATTGTTGGAATACAGACAATAAAATACCAATTACAATAACCAGTTTTCCAAAAGCAAAAAGCTTTTCGGATGAGGCTTCTACCGATACCCTGATTTCCTTAAGAATTTCCTTCGCCTTATCTAATCCATTAATCTTGGTCAAAATACGGAGCGCCTCTTCGTCGTGATTATTCAAAGCGAGGAAGCGGGGCGTTTCGGGAACAAAGAACAAAAGAATGGCGAAAATTGCAGATGGTATAGCTGCCGAAGTGAACATCCAACGCCATCCAATCGTGTTAATCCATTCGATTGTTTGTCCGTGGGCAATGCCATAATTGACAAAATAAACTACCAGCATCCCAAAAATAATTGCAAATTGGTTGAACGAAACCAATCGTCCGCGAATGTTGGCAGGAGCTATTTCACCAATATACATCGGGCAAACGGCAGAGGCAATACCTACACCAATACCACCAACGATCCGGTAAAAGTTGAACATCAACAATAATCCCATTGTGGGTTCGCCCTTTGTAAAGAAAAAGGTTTCAGGCCAGCCTGCGCCTAACGATGAGAAGAAGAATAAGAATGCGGCAAGCATCAACGAATTCTTACGTCCCAGTTTCGATGCAGCAAGCCCCGAAAGCATTCCTCCAATGATACATCCGATCAAGGCACTTGAGATCGTGGCGCCATGCGCCAACGATCCAAGTCCAAGTCCGGTAATTAAATAAGCCTGAATAGACTTTTCGGCACCCGATATTACCGCCGTGTCATAACCAAATAAAAGTCCACCCAATGTTGCGACCATTGTAATTCCGACAACATAAAACGAGCTATGTCCCTTCATTTTATTAAATGTAGCTGTTTATCAGTTGCTCAAGCATTTCCTGTTTGCCGCTGATTTGTTTTGGTTCTCCAACCTCTTTTGCATGGTTGTATAAATCAATCAAACTAAGTTTACCCTTATCGAATTCAGCGCCTTTGCCCGAATCGAACGATGCATAACGGTTCGATTTCAGTTTCAGATAGTTCGAATCTTTTAATAGTTTGTCGGCAATTACCAAAGCACGTGCGAAAACGTCCATGCCCGAAACATGGGCAATGAAAATATCATCCAGATCAGTTGAATTACGACGTGTCTTGGCATCGAAGTTGACACCGCCAGTTGTGAATCCGCCATTCTGAATGATTTCGATCATCGCTTCAGTCACTTCATAAACATTGGTTGGGAACTCGTCGGTATCCCATCCGTTCTGGTAGTCACCTTTATTGGCATCAATAGAACCGAACATACCCGTATCACGGGCGACGCGAAGTTCATGTGCAAAAGTATGACCTGCCAATGTAGCATGGTTTACTTCGATATTCATTTTGAAATCTTTATCCAGACCATGTGCTTTCAGGAAGCCAACAACAGTGGCAGTATCGAAATCGTACTGGTGTTTCATTGGTTCCATAGGTTTTGGCTCAATCAGGAAGGTGCCTTTAAATCCTTGTTTGCGTGCATGATCGCGTGCCATGCCAAGGAATTGACCCATGTGCTCCAGTTCGCGTTTGGTATCTGTGTTGTGAAGGCTCATGTAACCTTCGCGTCCACCCCAGAATACATAGTTACTTCCACCTAAAGCGATTGTTGCTTCCATCGCGTTTTTTACCTGAACGGCCGCATTTGCAACTACATTGAAATCGGGATTGGTTGCAGCACCATTCATGTAACGAGGATCTGAGAATACATTGGCAGTACCCCACAATAACTGAATACCAGTAGCCTGCTGACGTTCTTTCGCAAAGTCGATCATATTGGCCAACCGTTTTTCAATTTCGAAAACGGTTCCGTTTCCAACAACGTCAGTGTCGTGGAAACAGTAGAACGGAACGCCTAATTTGCTGATGAATTCAAATGCTGCATCCATTTTATTTTTAGCTGCAGTCATCGGATCAGATGCACCAACCCATGGGAAGATCTGTGTTCCGGGACCAAAAGGATCACCACCGTCGCCGCAGAATGTGTGCCAGTAAGCCACCGCAAAACGAAGATAATCTTTCATTGGTTTGCCCAGTACAACCTGTTTAGGATCGTACCATTTGAATGCCATAGGATTTTTTGAATCCGGTCCCTCGTATTTAATCTGATCGATACCAGGGAAATACTCTTTGTTTCCTTTAAAAGCTGCCATAATGATAAATTTTAAAATTGATTTATTGAATTGTTATTTACTTAGATGTATTTTTCAAGTTGAATTTTCCAGTTTTGATAGGCTTCCTCATATTGAGCACTTTTGCTGGTATCTGGTGTTACTGTTTCCAGCTTTTTCAGATTGGCAAATGCTTCTTTGGCCGAAGCGTAATAACCCGATCCGATACCTGCGCCACGTGCTGCACCCACTGATCCATCGGTATTGTATAATTCAATAGTTGCACCAGAAACTCCTGCCAGCGTTTCGCGGAATACCGGACTGAGGAACATATTGGCTTTCCCGGCGCGAATAACCTTTGCCTTGATACCGATTTGTTCCATGATTTCCATTCCGTATTTGAATGAGAAGACAATTCCTTCCTGCGCAGCGCGGAAAAGATGGGCCTCCGTATGAATATTAAAGCCAATTCCCGAGATTTGAGCTCCAATATTTTTATTGCCAAGAACACGTTCTGCTCCGTTTCCGAAAGGTAGAATGCTTAAACCTTCAGAACCAATGGCGATTTCTGCAGCTTTCAGGTTCATTTCTTCATACGAATATGCTTTATTCCCGACGTACTTATTTAGCCATGAATTCAAAATTCCGGTTCCATTGATGCAAAGCAAAACGCCCAGACGATTCTCTGCAACTGAATGGTTGACATGCGCAAATGTATTCACCCTCGACTGCGGGTCGTATTTCACATCGCCGCTTACACCATAAACGACACCTGATGTTCCTGCAGTTGTGGCAATTTCGCCAGGATTTAGAACATTCAGCGACAAAGCGTTGTTTGGCTGATCCCCTGCCCGGTACGACACAGGAGTGCCGGCTTTCAACCCAAGTTCACCGGCAATTTTAGCTGAAACATGACCCTGAATCCCAAATGTATCAAGTAGTTCAGGAATCAGTTCCTTACTAAATCCGTAATAATTAAGAACGAGTTCTGATACTGCATTTTTCCTGAAATCCCAAAACATCCCTTCTGACAATCCGGAAGCTGTTGTGCGAATCTCACCGGTCAATCGCATCGCGATATAATCGCCGGGTAACATTATCTTATCAATTTTCTCATAAACCGATGGTTCATTCTCCTTCACCCATTTCAGTTTTGAAGCGGTAAAATTTCCGGGAGAATTAAGCAAGGTATTCAGACACTTCTCATTACCTATTTCGTTGAATGCTTTATTTCCTATTTCAGTTGCACGGCTATCGCACCAGATAATAGAAGGACGGAGCACATTCTGCTGCTTATCAACAATGACGAGTCCGTGCATCTGGTAAGAGATACCGATGGCAACTATTTCTTCACCTGAAATCTTGGCCAATGCTTTTGCTTCGAGAATGGCAAGTTTTAGATTTTCCCACCAGAGTTCTGGTTGCTGCTCAGCCCAGCCAGCCTTTTTGGCAACAATAGTCATCTCATTTTTGGGGAAGAATGAGGTTCCGGCGATTTCACCTGTTTCACCGTTCAGAATGGAAGCCTTCACCGAAGAGCTTCCGATGTCAATTCCTAATAAATACATAGTGGTTTATAGTTCAAAGTTTATTAATATATCTGTTCTGTTGTGTCATGATCATTAAAGAGATTCCCGGATAATTAAATCGGTGGGAACCAGAAAATCGAGCTTTGTATTGTCTAAAGCAAATTCCGCGGCTTTTTGACCCATCAATTTGAAATCGGTTGAAATAACCGTGATCCCATTGGCAATGAACTTCTTCATCGGTGTGTCGTTATACGACAGAATGCCAAAATCGTCCCGAAGTCTGAATTTTTTACTTTGCGCCTGTTCCAGGATAGAGGCAAGATCAATATCTTCGAAAACGAAGTAAACTTTCCCAATCTGGATATCGAGATCTGCAATGTCATATATCACACTAAATTTCATGTTGTTATCATCGCAGAACCGATTCACATTTTCAACAGACTCGATGGGATGAAACGTATATTCCGGATAAACGCAAACCACCTCGTCGTATTTTCGTAGCAGGTGCCATCCGGAAGTTAAACATCGGTAAACCGATTCACCAAAATCCTGGTAAACTTTAGCCTGACCCACTTCGGAATGTATGTGCCAGTCGATAAGAAGTAATTTATCAGGATCAATTTCTTTGACAATCGCTGGAATATCAGGATGGTTAAAATTCATAATAATGTATGAATTGAACTTACCGATACTATTCCTTATAATCGATTCAAACAGATCGAAATTATAATGATGAAAATTAATATCCACCATCACATTCCTTGGTAAGTTTTGTTTGAACGAGTTGTATAGTACTTCTTTATAAGCTTTGAACGTATCGAGAAACAGAAAAACCTGTTTTTGAGAACGAGTCACAAAATAGCCTTTGTTTGGGATCGCCTCAACAATACCCCGCCTTTTCAGTTCTGAATAACTCTTAAATACGGTATCTCGCGATAAACCAGATTCTTTCATTAGTCCATTGACAGAAGGCAACGCATCACCTTCGCGAAGCATCTTAAAATTAATAGAACGGATCAAAGCATCAACAAGCTGTTGAACTTTGGATATTCCTGAGTCTAAATTAGGTTTAAAACTGAATTTCTTCATGCACAAAAGCTATCGGCTCATCTGTTCTGATCCGTTCTGCAAACTTAATCTTTAATTCATGCCCCTGATTTAATTTGGGTATGTTATAAAACATGTAAAATCAAAATTCAGACTAACAAAAGAACCTGGTAATATTTTGAACTAAATGTGGTTAAATCCGTTAAAAATATATTAACTTCATCCTGATTAATAAATACAGCCATGAAAAGTCTTTACTTGAATCGGATAATATTAATCCTGCTGTTATTAAATAGCTTAGGAGAAAAATCGAACGGACAGGATATCTCCGCCAAAAGTGCCAAATCTGTTTTCATAACGGGAATTACTTATGACAGCAAAACACATGAACCGCTATCAAATACCAATTTCAAAGTCAATAATAAAAACATCTTTACGACCAATGAGTTGGGGCGTTTTTCATTTTTCGGATCGCCCAGCGACAGCATTGAGTTTACTTATATGGGCTACCAACCTTCAGTGCTCGTGGTACCCGATACTTTAAAATCGGGTGAATATGTAGTCGGGGTATTCATGTATGAGCAACCGATAAAACTAACAGAGATTATTATCTTGCCAAGGAGGCCCGAAACTTCGATGATTATAACGCAGGTTAAGACAGATCAAAAAACAATGGATATCGCACAAGGCCATGCGAATGATGCAGTTGTAAAAGGACTAACCCAATATTCAAAGGTTTACGATGCCGATATGAATGCCAAAAAAGCGATACAAAATAATCAAATGCGTACAGAATATAAAGGGATGTTAGTCACCCCAGAGAATTCTGTTGGCATGTCAACTCAAAGTTACAGAACGTATAGCATCATCTATGGATCACCAATTACGACACCTCACAAAATTGCCAAAGAGATGGTCTCAAACAATGAAAGTGCGATTTTGCTGGAACACTTCGAAGCCATACATCGAGGTGTGCTCAAGCCGGAAACAGTTATTGACACTGTTGTTACTAAACAATAATCAGATTATTCATAAATTTGGGGAAATCATCTGAGAAAAATTCAATAACAATTAAGCACTGATTAATTACTTTCCGGCTTTCTATTGCCTTACAAATATGGCTTTAATAATATGCCACACCATATTGGGATTTTCTTTAAGCCGACGGGTCGAATAACTAAACCACTGTTTTCCGTAGGGGACGTAAACCCGTATCCTGTGTCCGCGATCGACAATAGATTGCCGCAATTTAGGCGTTACACCATAAAGCATTTGAAATTCGTACTTATCTTTGGGAATATTTAACTGACTGATTATTTCATAAGCCTTATCTATCAGATATTTATCATGCGTTGCAATACCAACATAGATTCCGTTCTGAAGCATAAACCGTAAATCTTCAATATAATGATCCCTTATTTCCTGATAGCCTTTGTATGCAATTCGCTTGTCTTCAATATAAATTCCTTTGCAAAGTCTGAAACTCAATGGTGCTTCCGGAAGGTTTAAATCCACCAGGTTTCTGACATCATCGAGTGTGCGGTGCATATACGCTTGTACAACTAATCCGACCCGGGTGGGAAATTCTAATTTTAATCGCCTGAAAATCGTTATTTCATTGGAGGTACATTCTGAATCCTCCATATCGATTCTTATAAAAGAGTTACACTGATCGGCAACTTCAACAATATCATATAAGTTTCGGTAACAAGCCTCCAGATCGAGCAACAGACCGAACATTGATGGTTTAACAGAAAAATGGCCATCTATTTTTTCATCCTTAAATCTTTTAATCAATTCGATATAGTGCCTCTTATAGTTCTCTGCATCAGAAAGATTATTACTATATTCTCCAAGCAAGTCAACGGAAACCATAATCCCGTTTTGGTTCAGCTTTCGCGATTCGGAAAGTGCGTCAGTGATATCCTCACCTGCAATATACCGCTTTGAAAAAATCCAAACAATTTTTTCAGGGAAATAAGGAAGCATTTTAGCAATTAAAGTATTGATCATTGTTTCGTCTAATTAACCTTGAGATTCTATTATTGTTAAACTTTGTAAAAATATGGTGCTATTATCGGATGATCTATGATGTTTATCAATACATATGATCATTTTTGATATTTTTACATGACGAAACGAAACCGTAAGAATTGAGGCTAGTCAAATCCTGACTTAAATCAAATTATTTACTGATGATTATACAGGATAAAACAAAAATATTTTTGGTAGGTTTACGCTTCGACTTTTCGATTATATTTGTCACGCAAAATTTTTACATAGAATAAAACATAAATGCTTTTTATGAAGAACTCGACTATTGTGAATATCGTTTTGGCGCTTGCAGTTGCAGGTCTTTACATTATTTATTTCACCAGCAATAAAAAAGACAACCCGACTCAGGCTGACATGGTAAAAGGGTCAGACAAACCATTAACTATTGCCTACGTGAAAATGGATTCCATGCTTTTTACCTACGAACTTGCAAAAAAATTAAATACAGAATTTGCTACGAAAAGGGAGGATTTCAAAAAAGAGTACACCGATAAACGGATAAAATTCGATCGGGATTATGCCTCATTTCAAGAGAAAATTCAGCGTGGAGGCTTCTTAACAGAAGACCGTGCACGTCAGGAACAAGAACGATTGGGGGCGGTTCAACAGGAACTCCAAAAAATGGACTACGATTTCACTCAGAAATTATCTGAAATACAGGGGCAAATCAATCAGCAAATTGTCGACAGCATCTCTTCGTTTTTGAAAAACTATAACCAGGCGAAAAAATACGACGTTATTTTAAATAGTGCAAGTATGCTGGAGGGATCACCTCAATACAATATAACTAAAGAGGTCACTCAGGGATTGAATGACCGGTATAAATCCTTTTCAAAATAAAAAAGCAGAGCCCCGTCCGTCAGCTGACGGACGGGGCTCTTTTCTTTCATGGATATTCTTCAACATTATATCAGTCAGCAAAACGAACAATACTACAAATGTCTGGATATTCCCAAAAAACTTGCTTCAATTTTTGTGGTAATTCCATGCTACAACGAGCCAGATATCCTTACAACACTCAACTCACTCGCTAATTGTTGTCCCCCTATTGCTGAAGTTTCAGTGCTTATTGTGATCAACGATGCAGAAAATGCACCTGAAGAGGCCGTCGAACAGAATAAGTCTACATCAAATAACATCGCACTTTGGCATTCCCAACATCCACAACTATTTTTTGATGTCCAACGCATTTTAGCTTCTGCACTTCCCTTAAAATGGGCCGGCGTTGGCTGGGCACGAAAAATCGGAATGGACGAAGCGGTTAAACAAATCGATCAAAACAACTTCTCTGACGGAATAATTGTCTCGTTCGATGCCGACAGTATCGTGTTACCTAACTACTTGCAAACGATTGAATCGTCTTTTAAGGATAACCCAACAAAGAATTTCTTCACGATTCGTTTCGAACATCCGTACAATACACTTGAACAAGGCAAATCATTCCGCGAAGGCATTGTTCGTTACGAACTCCATATGCGCTATTATAGAAACGCTATGCAATGGAGCGGATATCCGAATGCGATCCATACAGTAGGTTCATGCTTTGCCCTAAAAGCATCGGCATATGCCAAACAGGGTGGGATGAACAGGCGAAAAGCAGGCGAAGATTTTTATTTTTTGCATAAGCTGGTTTTGCTTGGCAATTATGGGACTATCAACTCTACTAAGGTTTTTCCAGCAGCGCGTCAATCTGACAGGGTTCCCTTCGGAACCGGAGCAGCAATGAAAAAATGGATTGAAGGTTGTTCAGAATTAAATTTCACCTATTCACTTGAGGCATTTAAAAATCTAAAACCATTGTTTTCGAATGCCTCACGCTTTTGGCAATTAGAACCAGCTGAAATAGAAAGTGAATTTGGAAATCTGCATGCTACATTGTACTCTTTTTGTAAGAATTCGCAAACAATTGAAAAGCTGATTGAACTACGGCAAAATTGCTCGAACGTAAAAGTCTTTGAAAAAAGAATCTTCCATTTACTGGATGCATTCTGGATTCTGAAATACCTGAATTCTGCTCACGAAACATATTATAGTCGTGGTAATCTGCAGACCGAAGCAACTAATCTACTGCAATATATTGGAATTCAAACAGAAGATATTTTTACACTTGAAAATCTTCTTGAAATTTACAGAGAATTAGACACAAGAGTTGATTATTGTAGTTAGCTTTGCCCGCTTAAATATATAGATGATGATTACTCTTAAAATTGTCCTGATTGCAATAGCACTGATTTCAACAGCTATTCTTGCATTGTCAATCCGGATTGTTCTTGTAAAAGATGGAAAATTCCCCGAAACTCATATAAGCAAAAATCCGGAGATGAAGAAAAAAGGCATTCTTTGTGTCAAAACAATGGACCGGATGGAACAAGCTAAATCTGAACAACGGAACAGATACAAAAATGTTACAGTAGTAAAATGACAGAAATCAAATATTCCAAGTCCCTTAAATACATTATTCCATTCATTATTTGATTCTTAAAACAATGCTTTTTATCTTTTTAAAAGAAATTAGTCGAAATAATACATAACTGACTCATTTCTTAAATATTCAAGTGTTACATTTGCCCGATAATTTTTTCGGTAATGGATTTAAGAATTAGAAAAGCTCCTGCTATTTACCAGATAATTTGGGACAATAAATATTTTATAGTTCCTTTCATTCTGGCAATTTCAATCGTTTCAGCTCTTCTGGGAATATATGGCAACGAACGATTGTTCCTTCATATAAATGGTTACCACTCAAGGTTTGCTGATTTCTTCTTTTTAATCTCAACCAATTTAGGAGACGGAATATTTGCTTTTATTCTTGTCGTTATTTTGCTTTGGGTTTCCTTTCGTGATGCTCTGACATTCCTGGCGATTACCATATTGATTACCATTGCAGTAACTATATTAAAGAATGTCTTTTTCCCGGAATTTTATCGGCCTGTTGCCTACTTCGAATACACTGAGGTAGTAAGACTTGTCACCGGTTATGATCCTCCAATGTATTGTACTTTTCCATCGGGTCATTCAGCTACCGCTTTCAGTGTTTATTTTTATCTATCCATACTGAGCAAAAACCAAATTGTAAAATTTCTTTTGTTTATAGTTGCATTGTTGGTGGCTTATTCACGAATTTATCTGTCAGCTCATTTCCCGGTTGATGTAGTTGTTGGCGCTGCGATTGCAGTATCAATCACAATTTTGTGCTATTATTTAGGTCAACAATTAAAAAGCAAAAAACTGAATAAAAAAATAGTATTTAGACCTAAGATTTTCGTCAGACAATTACCCATATGATCCGAAACATTTCGATAGAAACCCGTTTTAGGGTTTTAATAATACTCATTGGTCTTCTTCTGTTTTTGCCATTTAATGGATTAGTCCATTTGTTTGATTGGGATGAGATCAATTTCGCCGAATCTGCTCGTGAAATGATTACAACCGGAGATTACAGTACTGTGAGTATCAATTTTATCCCATTCTGGGAAAAACCTCCGCTATTCATCTGGATGCAGGTCTTAAGCATGAAACTTTTTGGAATTAATGAATTCGCTGCCAGGTTTCCAAATACAATATGCGGTGTGTTGACCTTGCTTTCGCTGTTTGAAATAGGTAAAATTTTAAGAAACTATAAATTTGGATTGCTTTGGGCTTTGGCTTTCGGAGCTTCAGTTTTACCATTTTTGTATTTCAAATCGGGAATTATTGATCCGTGGTTTAACCTTTTTATCTTCACCGCACTATACTTTGCATTCAGACACATTATTCAAAGAGAATCAAACCAAAAGGGGTTTTTAAATGTGATTTTATCCGCCGGCATTCTTGGTTTGGCAGTTTTAACCAAAGGCCCGGTTGCAATTTTACTCTATGGCGTTACAATCAGCATATACATTCTGATTCAGCGCAAAATAAAAACACTAAAATGGAAGGATGTATTGATATTCACCTTCGTTTTAATCATTACCGGAGGTTCATATCACATTTATCAAATGTTATTGGGGAATTGGCAATTGATATATGATTTTTTCATTTACCAGTTGCGCCTGATGAAAACGGAAGATGCCGGACATGGTGGTAGTATCTTGTATCATCCTTTGGTATTGTTTATTGGTGTATTTCCTACTTCTATTTTTGCCATCAATGCTTTTTTCAAAAAGGGCAGTGTCAATAACGATTTCAGAAGATTAATGGTAATATTATTCCTGGTCGTGTTGGTGATTTTTTCATTGGTTCAGACAAAAATTGTTCATTACAGTTCGTTGTGCTATTTTCCACTTAGTTACCTCGCCGCCATTTCAATTTATGAAATTGGTTACAAGGGGGGAATCTTAAGCAATTTGACCAAGTCTCTTCTAATATTGGTAGGATTTGTTTATGCGATTATCCCTGGCTTATTGCAATTAATAACTACATCGATTCCTCAGGATGTATTGAAGCGGTTTATAAATGATGATTTCGCTTTAGCATGCATCAATAGTACAGTTAATTGGAGCGGTTATGAATTCATTATGGGTTTGGCATTTGGAATAATACTGGTCTTTTCTGTATTTTATATGCATGGGATTAAACAAGTTATAACCATCTATGGAAGTACAGCTCTATTTATATTCATGTTCATGTTTATATTGGTTCCCAAGATTGAGAAGTATTCTCAAGGGGCTGCAATAGATTTTATTTCAGCATTTAAGGGCAAACCTGTATGGGTTTCCACTTTGGGATATTATAGTTATGCTCCCTATTTTTACGCCGACAAACCTAAAAGAGCCACAAATGACATTGACGAAACACATTACCTATTGTATGGTGACACAGGTTGCGACGTATTTTTTGTCACCAAAATAACCGAATTGCAATCAACCCTCGATCAATACCCTCAACTTATAGTTGTAGAAAAAAAGGGAGGGTTTGTATTACTTAAACGCATTAAATAACAAATAATTAATGATTCTGAACAAAACTGTTGCCGTTGTAATGCCGGCATACAACGCCGAAGAGACACTTGAAATAACACTGAGTGAAGTGCCCATGGATATTGTTGATTACGTGATTCTTGTTGATGATTGCAGCAAAGATGAAACCAGTACGTTAGCATCGAAGCTGAATATCCAGTACGTGATAAAACATGATGAAAACAAGGGATATGGAGGAAATCAAAAAACATGTTACGATAAGGCCCTGGAAATAAAAGCTGACATTGTAGTGATGTTACATCCTGATTACCAATACACACCCAAACTAATTCATTCAATGTGTTACCTTATTGCGAATGAAGTCTATCCCGTAGTTTTTGGAAGTAGAATTTTAGGAGTAGGTGCTGTCAAAGGAGGAATGCCTATTTACAAATATATTGCGAACAGGTTTCTTACTTTATTTCAAAATCTTTTGTTAGGACAAAAATTATCGGAATATCACACTGGTTACAGGGCTTTTAACACTGATGTGCTTCAAAAAATCAACTATAAGATTAATTCGGATGATTTTATTTTTGACAATGAAATGATTGCCCAAATTTTTAGTGCAGGTTACGAAATTGCCGAAATTACTTGCCCTACGAGATATTTTAAAGAAGCTTCGTCAATTAGTTTTACCAGAAGTGTAAAATATGGTTTCGGGGTTTTAAAAGTGTCAATCCTTTACAGATTACACAAGTGGCATATAATCAATTACAAATTACTAAAGGTGTAAAATCCTGATATTATGAATTCTGCTAATTTCAGATGATCCACATTCCCGACTTCTGAAATAAAAAAAATTGGGCGTCTCAACTTTTGAGGCGCCCATCTTTTTATTCGATGTTAATCATTATTGTATCTTTAGGAATGCGGTCACCTTTCGCAACATTAATGCTTTTGATAATTCCATCAAAAGGCATTTGTACTTTTGTGTACATCTTCATTGCTTCGAGTGTAAGTAACACATCACCTTCTTTACATATCTGTCCCGGAATTACAAAAATCTCAATCACTGATCCAGGAATAATTGAACGAACCTCTTTAGGATCGGACTTTTGCCACTTTTTACGGTTATCAAATTTCGTAGTCGTCAATGTCAGATATTTGGCACTGTTAACAACAAAATCCTGATACTTAGAGTTGTTTTCTTCCATAATTAAACTTTATTTTGCAAAAATTTCGATCAGAATGGTGGAATACCATGTTTTTTGGCAGGACGAGGATCAACTTTACTTCCTGAGATTTCGAGAGAATGAATAAGCCTTGCCCGTGTTTCGGATGGTTCAATCACTTCATCGATATATCCTTTCGCTGCAGCAACAAACGGATTTGCAAACTTATCTTTGTACTCCTGAATTTTTTGCTTTCTCATTTCCGCAGGATTTTCTGCTTCATCAATCTCTTTCTTGAAAACAATATTCGCTGCTCCTTCAGGTCCCATCACCGCGATTTCTGCAGTCGGCCAGGCGAAGACAAAGTCAGCTCCAAGGTGACGTGAATTCATTGCGATATAACCACCACCATAAGCTTTACGAATAATTATCGTTACTTTAGGGACAGTAGCTTCACTGTAAGCATAGAGTAATTTTGCCCCGTGCCTGATTACTCCGGCATGTTCCTGATCAACACCTGGTAAATAACCTGGCATATCTTCCAATGTCACAATCGGAATATTAAATGCATCACAATATCTGATAAAGCGCGCAGCTTTATCCGAGCTGTCACAATCAAGTACTCCAGCTAAATACATTGGCTGATTAGCAACAAAACCAACAGTATTTCCCTGAATACGGCCAAATCCAATGACGATATTACGTGCAAAATACTCCATGATTTCGAAAAAGTCAGAGCCGTCGGTAACTGCCCTGATGATATCGCGAATATCGTATGGATTATGTGGATCAACAGGAACTATTTCTTCAATGCTTTTCTTTAATAATGGTTCCTGAACCGGAAATTTAAGGGCTTTTTGTGCATTATTCCACGGAATGAAGGTGATTAACTTCTTGATTTGCTCGAAACATTCGTCTTCACTTTTTGCGAAGAAATGTGCATTCCCGGTTATCTCACTGTGAACCATTGCACCACCAAGTTCTTCCATCGAGATTTCTTCTCCTAGTACTGACTTGATCACACCGGGACCTGTGATAAACATTTTCGAAATATTCTCTACCACAAATACAAAATCGGTAAGTGCAGGTGAATATACTGCACCTCCGGCACATGGTCCAAGTATGACTGAAATTTGTGGAATTACTCCTGAGGCGTTGGTATTGCGGTAAAATATCTCACCATATCCGGCAAGTGAATTTACACCCTCCTGGATACGCGCACCGCCTGAGTCATTGATTCCAATCAGTGGAACGCGCATCTTCAGCGCATGATCCATAATTTTTGTAATCTTACGGGCATGCATAAGCCCCAAAGAACCTCCTGCAACCGTAAAATCCTGTGCATAAATTGCAACTGGTTGATTGTACATGGTTCCGGTTCCAATAATAACACCATCACCATGTAATACTTTTTTCTCCATGTCGAAATCACGGCCTGTGTGTTCAACAAAAAGATCGTACTCGTGAAAAGAATTCTCGTCCAGAATGGCTTTTATCCTTTCACGGGCAGTCTTTTTGCCCATAGCCACCTGCTTCTCAATGGCTTTTTCGCCACCTCCCTGCTGGGCCTCCTTTTTTCTTTTCCGGAGGTCAAGGATGTTTCTCTTAAATGACATAAGTGCGTTTTAAATTACTAATTCATCGTTTATTACCAGAGTCAAACCCTGATTGTTCTAATAAATCCGGTTGCAAAAGTACAACATTTTACACTTTTAACTACCTGATCCCGAAATAAAACTTCACTAATTCTTTATGAATCAAAGAATAGACTATTTTGGTAAAATGTTCCAACTATTTTGAGGCCCATCTGTAAAGGCCAATTGCTATTATTGAATAAATAATATTGGGGAGCCAAACTGCCAGAAGTGTATTAAATCCTACCTTGACTGAAAAAATCGTTGTAACCTGCATAAACATGATATATGAAAAGCTTAATAGCAAGCCTATTCCAAGATGCAGACCCATCCCGCCTCTCATTCTGCGCGAAGCAAGTGAAACACCTATCACCGACAAAATAAATGTACTCAATGGTTGAGCAGTGCGTTTGTACTTTTCCTGTTCATAGCGGGCTACATTATCGACACCTCGCAGTTTAAGATCTTTGATATATGAATTGATTTGCCAATAATCCATGGTTTCTTCTTTGGCATTTTGCTGACCAAAATCCGAAGGCAACATCTTCAATATGGTATCCTTAGCCACACCTGTTGTAATTATTTCCTGTGGTCCATGCATATCACGAATATAATAATTCTGAATCACCCATTTCTTTTTGTCTCTATCCCATTTAATACTCTCGGCAATTAATTTCGACACCAGCCTTTTATCTTCGAACTTGTCAATAGAGAACCTGTACCCAACATCCAACTTGTTATTGTAGCTCTGCATGTAAACAAAAAGTCCGGGCTCAAGTTGACGATGTATATTCCTCTCACTATTGACAAATTCATTATCAATATAGGTATACCGGAAATGTACACGAGATTCTGTTGCTGAAGGAATCACAAAATTCCCAAGCAACCACGACATTATTGCTATAACAGCAGAAGCAATCATATACGGTCGCATCAGTCGCATGTAAGAGACCCCGCTTGCCAGAATCGCGATAATCTCAGAGTTATAAGCCATCTTGCTTGTGAAAAAGATCACAGCTATAAATGTAAATAACGCACTGAACAAATTAGCGTAATAGGGTATAAAGTTTAGGTAGTAATCAATGATTATCGCATGTAACGGTGCCTTCTTACTAATAAAATCATCAATATTTTCAGAGACATCGAAAATTATTGAAATACTAATTATCAAGGCAATAGCCAGAAAAAAAGTTCCCAGGTATTTCTTAATGATGTACCGGTCAATCCTTTTAATATATTTTATGACCATTCGTCTTGGTTTATATTTTATAATAAGTCACTAACTTACAGTCGTTGTCCAATCTGCAAAATCATATTTTCTTTCCATCCTTTGAAAGTGCCTGCCAAAATTTGCTGACGTGCTTCACCAACAAGCCAAAGATAGAATGCAAGATTGTGAATGCTTCCGATCTGTGCACCCAACATCTCCCTGGACTGAAAGAGGTGGCGCAAATAAGCTTTTGAATATTGCTGATCGACAAAGGATGTTCCATCAGGATCAATTGGCGAAAAATCATCACGCCATTTGTTGTTTTTAATGTTGATAATCCCATTTCGTGTAAACAACATTCCATTTCGGCCATTACGGGTGGGCATCACACAATCAAACATATCAATGCCCCGGTCTATCCCCTCAAGAATATTAATCGGAGTACCGACACCCATAAGGTATCGCGGTTTATTCTCAGGAAGGACAGCATTTACAACTTCGATCATCTCGTACATATCGGCTTCTTTTTCACCCACCGAAAGTCCTCCTATTGCATATCCGTCACTATTGAAAGAAGCTACATGCTCAGCAGCCTTTGTACGCAAGTCAGGATAGACGCATCCCTGAACTATTGGGAAAAAAGATTGCGAATAACCATATTTTGATTCAGTTTCATCAAATCTAATGATGCAACGCTCCAACCACCGTTGAGTCAACTCCAGCGACTTGCGCGCATAGTCGTAATCAGCATCGCCAGGTGTGCATTCATCGAATGCCATGATGATGTCAGCCCCGATAGATCGCTGAATATCAATAACATTTTCAGGAGTAAACAAGTGGCGTGAACCATCAATATGCGACTGAAACCGGGCTCCTTCTTCGGTCAGTTTGCGGATGTCGCCAAGCGAAAAAACCTGAAATCCGCCGCTGTCGGTTAGAATTGGCCCATCCCATCCAATAAATTTATGGAGCCCCCCGGCCTTTTCGATAATATCGACCCCCGGCCGCAAATATAAATGGTAAGTATTCCCAAGAATAATCTGAGAATTAATATCATCTTTCAGATCCTTAAAATGGATACCCTTCACCGACCCCAGCGTACCAACCGGCATAAATATCGGAGTATCTATTTGACCATGTGCTGTTTCTATTTTCCCTGCCCGTGCTTTTGATAACGGAGCTGTGCATTGAAGTTCAAATTTCATTTTCAAAATTTCGCGCCGTAAAGATAGTCATTATGAAAGAATATCATTAAAGGTGAATAAATCGTTAAGAATTTCAGGAAAACCACCATATTTCTGATGCCAATGTGTAATTTTGAGCACTTTCCATGAAATTACTATGATTGAAATAAGTGGGTTTTCTTTTGACGTTGCAGAACTGGCACTACTAATCAGTTTTGTTTTGATGTTTTTAATACAATTGTTTTATCAACTTTTAATGGCGCATTTCAGTTTGAGCGGCAAAAAGAACGATAAGCCCGTTGATTATCCATCTTTTTCAATCATTGTTCCATCAAGGAATTACGAAGAAAATCTGAGAGAACTCATTCCGACACTTCTTGAACAGGACTATCCCGATTTTGAAGTCGTAGTTGTAGATGATTGTTCTTACGACGGAACTGAATGGTATCTCAATGAACTTAAATTACAATCCAACAAACTCAAAACGAGCCGCATTATACAAGAGACCGATTTCCCTAATGCACTGGCAATTACCATTGGTATCAGGGCAGCCTCCAAAGAATGGCTGATATTTTTGAATCCTTTGTGTCGGGTCTCAGGTAAGGACTGGCTGAAGTCTTTCGCAGAAGAATTGAATCCAAAATCAGAAGCGGCGTTTGGTTTTGTAAAATATACAAATTCTTACGGTTCGATGCGTAAATTTATCAAATACGAAAATTTTGATTCTTTTATCCTTTATGGATCAGCCCGTTATTTAGGCTTGTCAATGCCCATTACCGATATGAACGTTGCCTATAAACGTGAACAATTTCTAAGTCGAAGAGGTTTTGCAGCCGTACTTGATTCACCCTTTAGCGAAAACGAATTGTACCTGAACAAGATATCGAACCGTTCCAATTCAGTCTACCTCCAAAACAGTGCGTCCACTGTTTCTTTCGTGGGCGATACAGACTGGTATGACGGAATGAACTTTAAAAAGAAACAGTTGTTATTAAAGAAAAAATTTACTGTTGGACAGAGTATATTTTTATGGACTAATACAATCAGCAGACTCGTTTTTGATATTTCAATGATAGCTCTTTTGATTCTTTCGCCTTGGCGGATTTGGGTTGCCGGAATCTGGTTGCTAAAAATCATTCATGAATTAGTCTGGGGAATTGTATCAATGAAGCGACTTTGTGAAAAAAATCTTTTTCCAGGGTTGTTAATTTTCAGGTCTATTATACCACTCTTCAATAGTATAGTGTCAATAAATCAGCTATTTACCGGTCAGAAGCGCAAATGGAAATAAACCCTAATCTCTCTGAAAATGCCAGACATGATTTTGAGTTAGTCAATGCAGCCCGCTTAGGGGATCAAAAAGCATTCGCTCAACTTATGAAGCGTTATAAAGACGCCATTTTCTTTATGCTGTTAAAAATGGTAAATAATAAAACCGATGCTGAAGATCTTGCCATCGAAGCCTTTGGAAAGGCATTTACCAATATCAGCCAGTATGAGCCTCAGTTTGCATTTAGTACATGGCTGTTCCGCATAGCTTCAAATAATGCAATCGATCATTTACGAAAGAAAAGAGCGGTTACTGTTCCGCTTGAACCAGTAATAGGGAACGACAAAGTCATTGGAATCGAGTATAATTACAATATCCGGGCAGAATCCGACTCCCCGGAAGAAGCTTTTATTAAAGAACAAAATGCAAAATTGATTCGAAAAGCCGTTTCAACTTTAAAACCCCGCTATCGGACGCTTCTAGAATTGCGTTATTTCAAAGAATATTCCTATGCCGAAATAGCTGAAGAACTGGATCTTCCACTTGGGACGGTTAAAGTACAATTGTTCCGGTCGCGTGAGATGCTTTTTGAACTCCTGAAAAACACCGAGATGAGCGATTAGCTCATTTTTTTTATTCTTAATATGCTGAAAATCTTAAAGTATTTCCCCAATTTAACTCCGGAACAAATCATCCGATTCGAAAAAATGGACCGCATTTATCGCGACTGGAATGGGAGAATCAATCTTATTTCACGAAAAGATATTGATTCGCTGTACGAAAAACACATTTTACATTCGCTGGCAATCGCAAAAATCATCGATTTCCGATCAGGGACAAAGATTTTGGATGTTGGGACAGGAGGTGGTTTCCCTGGTATACCACTTGCCATATTGTTTCCAGCAAGCGAATTTATCCTGATTGATTCAATAGGAAAAAAAATTAAAGTGGTACAGGCTATTGCCGAAGAGCTTGGACTTAAAAATGTTACTGCTGTTCATGTGAGAGTCGAAGATGTGAATGAAGAATTTGATTTTGTGATTTCAAGAGCGGTAACTTCCTTTCCGGCCTTTGTTGGGATGGTGAAAAAGAACATTTCCCGTAAAGCAAAAAATGCACTTCCCAACGGAATAATATATCTAAAAGGAGGTGATTTCCAAGAGGAAATTAAAGATTTTAAGAAACTTGTCGAAGTGACAGAAATCACAAATTTTTTTAACGAACCATTTTTCGAGACAAAAAAGGTGGTTTATTTGCCAGTAAATAAATAAACATTTGAAATAAATTTATTCTAATTCACTATTTGTTTTGCCATAAACGAAAAAAGACTTATTTTTGCACTCCAAAATATAGAAGAAACATTGTAAATTAATAAAATATTTGTCCGAGATGAAAAGAACATTTCAACCATCGAATAGAAAAAGAATAAACAAACACGGATTCCGTGAAAGAATGTCTACAGCCAACGGACGTAAAGTTTTAAAAGCTCGTCGCAGAAAAGGTCGTGCTAAACTTAGTGTTTCGGACGAACCACACCACAAGAGATAAAAGATTGTTGCTCAACAATTTTACACAAAAGGTAAAGAACATAGTTCTTTACCTTTTGTGTTTATCCCGATTATTTTCCATCCACGATCGCTGATAAACCTCTTTCAGCCATAAATACACTTTTCGGGTATGAATAATTCCGTTTTAACGTTATTGAAAACAGCTGCTATTTCCGCACCCCTTTTGCGGGTGGCAGAAAAGGTACGATCAAATGACCGTATTTCCATAGATGATGGGAATCTTCTCTATAATAAAGGAAGCCTGCCGTTTCTCTCTCTATTAGCTGACATTGTATCTCAGAGAATTAGCGGAAATCATGTTTTTTTTAACCGCAATTTCCACATCGAACCCACAAATATTTGCGTTAATCATTGTGCTTTTTGTTCCTACCGTCGACGCAAAGGAGAAGAGGGATGTTGGGAATTTAGTATTGCGGATATTAAAGAAAAAGTGGCTTCGTATAAAAATTCCGGTGCCACCGAAGTACACATCGTAGGCGGTGTGCATCCTGACAGGGATGTCCACTACTATGCAGAAATGATGAGGGCCGTTAAAGAATGCATGCCCGACATTCACATAAAAGCATTTACTGCCGTTGAGATTGATTCGATGTGCCGGCAAGCCGGAATGACAATCGAAGATGGCCTTACATTGCTCAAAGATGCTGGCCTTGGTTCGATGCCTGGTGGTGGTGCTGAAATTTTCGACGAACAATTACGGCAGAAAATCTGTCCTGATAAAACAGGCTCGGCCGAATGGCTCCGTATCCACAAAATAGCTCACAAACTTTCGATTCCAACAAACGCGACGATACTCTATGGCCTGCTTGAAACCTACGGGCAGCGGATTGACCACATGGACCGACTTCGCACACTTCAAGACGAAACCAGTGGATTTAATGCCTTCATCCCTCTGAAATTCAGACATTACAATAATTCATTCTCTCATATCAAAGAGACAACTACGGTTGAAGATTTAAAAAATTACGCTGTTTCAAGGATTTTCCTGGACAATATCCCTCACCTGAAAGCTTACTGGCCCATGATCGGAAAACAGGTGTCCCAGCTTTCGCTCGCTTTTGGGGTTGATGATCTTGATGGTACGATAGATGATTCCACCAAAATATATTCACTGGCAGGCTCGGAGGAGCAAAATCCATCAGCTTCGACTGACGAATTAGTCGCATTAATAAAAGGAGCCGGAAAAATCCCTGCCGAACGCGACACTGTTTACAACATCATTAGAATATTCCCTTAAATAAGGACAAAGAATTTTCTAATTGAAAGTTTAGGATTAATTTTGTTCCCATTGATAATATAATGAAACAACTCGTATGCAGCTAAAAGAATTTTTCACCAGTAAAATATTCCTCAAAAACTTTGGGATCGCTGTCGTACTGACAATTGTACTGATTTGGATTACAATGACAATGCTTTCATTCTACACCAATAAAGGAGAAAACATTTCCGCCCCAGACCTTAAGGGATTGAATATTAACGAGGTAAAAACGCTTATTGAAAAAAACGATCTGCGGTATGTAATTGAAGATACAATCTATCGAAAAGAGGTTCAGCCAGGAACTGTTGTATTGCAAAACCCGTCAGCAGGGCATAAGATAAAACCCAACAGGGTTATTTATATTACGTTGGCGTCCTCCATGCCGGAACAGGTAGAAGTTCCAAAGCTCACAGATGTTTCAATGCGACAGGCCTGTGTATTGCTTGAATCAAAAGGATTTGCGCTGGGGAACATAGAGATGCGTCCTTCAGAATTTAATGATCTCGTCCTTGAACAGAAACACAACGGACAATTGGTTCAACCAGGTTCGAGATTAGATAACGGTTCAACAATTGATTTGGTAGTCGGCAAAAACATGGCCGGCGGAGAAACAACTATTCCTAATCTTACATCATTATCTTTAACAGCTGCCCGTGATATTTTAAAAAACAGATCATTAACCGTCGGTTCAATTATTTACGATCCTGCCATTCAAACAACTGAGGATACTTTGAATGCCATTATCTGGAAGCAGATGCCCCTACCCGATTCTACATCACGTGTGATGCCGGGAATATCGGTTGATGTATGGTTGAATCTAAAAACAGAAGCCAACACCAATTCAGAAATACAATAATATTAACAGGTACTTGATGATTTCTATAACCAATGATATTGACCCGGATGAATTGGATGATGCCGGAGAAGAAATTGAACAATTTGAACATTACCGTTTTATCGCAGATCCCGGTCAGGGATTATTACGCATCGATAAGTTTCTGGCCAATCGGATCGAAGGAACATCCCGAAACCGGATCCAGATAGCCGCGCAAGCCGGAAGTATTTTTGTAAATGGGGTTTCTGTTAAAGGAAACTATCGGGTAAAGCCTGGCGAAGAGGTGACCGTAATGCTTGACTATCCAAGACGTGAACTTAAAGTTCTTCCTGAAAATATTCCATTGAACATCGTCTACGAAGACGACGAACTCATGATTATCAATAAACCAGCTGGTCTTGTGGTTCATCCCGGACACGGGAATTACAGCGGAACACTTGTTAACGGATTGGTATACAAATATCAGGACCTCGAATTATATGGAGGGAATGATCCCCGGCCCGGATTGGTTCATCGGATTGATAAAAATACATCAGGTTTACTGGTTGTTGCCAAAACCGAATTGGCAAAACTCAACCTCGCCCTTCAGTTTTTCAATAAAACAACGAAACGTAAGTATGTTGCTTTGGTATGGGGTAATCTGGCTTCAGATGAAGGAACAATTGAAGGGAATATTGGAAGAAGCACTAAAAATCGTCAGGTTTTCACTGTTTTCCCGGATGGATTAACCGGAAAACCGGCTGTCACCCATTACAGGGTGATCGAAAGGCTTGGATACGTCAATCTTGTGGAGTGCGTTCTGGAGACAGGCCGGACACACCAGATCCGGGTTCATATGAAACACATTGGCCATCCGCTCTTTAATGATGATGTATATGGCGGAGACAAAATATTAAAAGGTACAACATTTGCAAAGTACAGGCAATTTGTTGAAAATTGCTTCTCAATGATTCCCGGCCAGGCGCTTCATGCAAAAATTCTCGGCTTTGTCCATCCGGTTACCAAAGAAGAAATGCTTTTCGATTCCGAATTGCCTGAGAATTTGGGACAGTTGGTTGATAAATGGCGCAACTATATATCAAACAGAGATTCAGATCAACAAATATAAACAATGAGTAAAAAAAATATTGCGATTGTAGCTGGTGGAGACTCATCAGAATATGTCGTATCAGTCAGAAGCGGAGCCAATGTACTTAAGGCTATTAACCAGGAACTGTTTACCCCATGGTTGGTCAGAATGAAAGGGGAAGAGTGGATTGTTCTTGATGGGGAGAATAAATTAACGGATATCGACAAATCCGATTTCTCGTTTACTGTTAACGGACAAAAATGCAAATTCGACTATGCCTATATCATCATTCATGGAACACCAGGTGAAGATGGATTATTGCAGGGCTATTTCGAGATGCTTCATATTCCCTATTCCTCCTGCGATGTGCAATCTTCGGCGTTAACATTTAATAAATATTTCTGCAACAATTACTTAAGGAGTTTCAATATTCCAATGGCCCAGTCGGTACGTCTCATCATGGGTGAAAAATACAATGCAGAACAGATCATTGAGAAATTAGGTCTACCCCTGTTTGTAAAACCAAGCGCAGGCGGTTCAAGTTTTGGAATTACAAAAGTGAAAGAAGCAAAGGATTTGGTTGAAGCCGTAAACAAGGCACTTGACGAAAGCCCGGAAGCTATTATCGAACAATTTATTGATGGTAAGGAATTTACGGTTGGGGTAGTCAAAACTGGTCATCGGAAATTGGTTTTACCAGTCACAGAAGTAATCCCTAAAAACGAATTCTTTAATTACGAATCGAAGTACATACCAGGGATGGCGGAGGAAATCACTCCGGCCAGGATTTCAGAAGAATTAACCCTGAAAGTCCAGGCACTCTCATCCAATATCTATGATCTCTGCAGTTGTAGTGGCATTGTACGCATTGATTACATCCTAAAAGGGGACATCTTCTATTTTTTAGAAGTGAACACCGTACCAGGAATGACCGAAACAAGTTTTATCCCACAGCAAATCAAAGCAATGGGATTGAATCTAACAGACTTATTAACAGACATCATACAATTCGGGTTAAAAAACTAAGATTGTCAGATTACAGTTATATAAGCACTTAAACACACAGAAAGAATTCAACAATTTGTGGATAACCATGTTCGTTCAGGTGTTGACAATTATTCTGAGACGCCCAAGCGTCTGAGTCGGGAATCGATACCCTTTTTGATGCCCTTTAGAAAGTTTCAAAATCCCGAATTGAATACTATTTTTGACCTGATATAACCATCGTCTAAAAATGAGATACTGAGGTTAAGTGTTTCATGCGTTATTATTCTATTACTCATTATTACAATAAATTACAAAATAATTAAAATATTTTGTTGCTAAATAATAGTTATGCCTGCCGAAACAAATAATTTCCGTAACAAGACAAAATCAAAAATGACCATTGAGCAGTTGAATGCTCAATATGGCAAAATTCCGCCTCAGGCACCTGAAGTGGAAGAAGCAGTACTTGGCGCATTGATGCTCGAACGGGATGCTTATATTACTGTGGCTGCAATACTTAAATCTGAAAGCTTTTATAAAGAGGAACATCAGAAAATATTCAAGGTTATTCAGCATTTGGTCGCCAACGAAAAGCCAATTGACCTTCTGATGGTTACACAGGAGTTGAAAAACAGGGAGGAACTGGATGAAGTAGGCGGCCCAATCTATATTACACAATTAACCAGCAGAGTTGCATCGGCTGCGCACATCGAATTCCACGCCCGGATAATCGCTCAGAAATTTATTCAGCGCGAATTGATAAGGATCGCATCCGAAATCCAGGTTAAATCATACGACGACTCAATGGAACTGGACGATCTGATCGATTATGCTGAAGCGTCTCTTTTCAAAGTCACTGAAGGAAATATTTCGAAAGAGTCGCAACCTATAAAACCATTGCTTCGCGAAGCCATCGAGAGAATTGAGGAAAACGCAAAAAAACCAGACGGATTGAGCGGGATTGCATCGGGATTTACGAATCTCGACAAGATCACCTCTGGGTGGCAAAACACGGACTTAATGATTATTGCTGCACGTCCGGCAATGGGGAAAACGGCTTTCGTATTGTCAATGGCCCGCAACATGGCCGTACTTAAAAACGTTCCGGTCGCTTTTTTCTCGCTTGAAATGTCATCAATCCAACTGGTGAACAGGTTGATTGCCGCCGAAACAGAGCTTGGATCCGAAAAAATAAAAAGTGGTAAACTCGAAGATTGGGAATGGGAACTTTTTAACCGCAGGATTAAAAACCTGGAAAACGCCCCACTCTTCATTGACGACACCCCCGCCTTATCCGTTTTCGAATTCAGGGCCAAATGCCGGAGGTTGAAAATGCAGCACAACATTGGAATTGTTGTAGTCGACTACCTTCAGTTAATGACAGCAGGCAGTGACGTAAAAGGAAATCGCGAACAGGAGGTCAGTACAATTTCGCGAAACCTGAAAGCCATTGCCAAAGAGATAAATGTACCGATTATTGCACTTTCACAGCTGAACCGGTCTGTCGAATCGCGTGATGGAAAACGGCCGCAACTTTCTGACTTGAGAGAGTCGGGCGCAATTGAGCAGGATGCTGACATGGTGATGTTTATTCACAGACCCGAGTATTATGGTATCACTCAGGATGCCGATGGAAACTCATTAATGGGTGTTGCCGAAATTATAATTGCCAAGCATCGTAACGGTTCGGTCGGCGATGTTCAGCTGGCATTTAAAGCTTCGCTTGCAAAATTCACAGATATTGAAGAAGTTTCAATGGGAACAATGCCTGATGATCTTGGAGAAGGTAAAAAAGAGGCAATCTACCGTTCAAAAATGAATGACGAATTCGCTTCGGCCGGTGTCAAATTACCAACCTCAGGGTTTGGAAGACCTGGTGATCAACTTACGGAAGGTTCGCCGTTCTGATATTGCACAAATATATTTATTGACAGAGTAGTCACTTTTAGTCTGATCTACATTTTTTTTACATACTCAGAAATGCAAATTTCAGTTCTGTTGCTTTGATAATTTTGACCAGGAGGCCCATTGATTCCATTGGGTAATTTATTTATTAATTGGGTCTCCCCATATCCTTTTGCAACGATCCTGCCGGCAGCAATCCCTTTTGATCTGACATAATTCGCTGCTGCATCAGCGCGAAATTGCGCCAAATCCATATTGTATTGTTTACTGTCCAGGCTACTTGAATGTAATCTTAACTCAACTGCTAATTGAGGATTATCGTTCATTAATAAAACAAGCTGATCGAGCTCTTTGGCTGTTTCGGGTAATATATCCCATCTGTCAGGTTTGTAATTGATGTTTTTCAGGACAATTACATCACCTGAAAAATAGGCAGGTATGGATGGGGTAAATGTTGAATCCTTCTTGATTCCTTTGGTTGATATATTAATAGGTATCAGCCAGCATTTTGTTTTGGATGCAAGTTTGGCAACTTTGATCTGATAATCTGATTCAGGTTGTAATTCTAACTGGAATAGACCATTTGCATCACATTTTATCTCCTCATTGATCGATAGGAGCTTGTTCCTTAAAACTATTGTAGCACCCGGCATTGGCTTATTGTCGGTTGCCGAATAAATAAATCCTTTCAGCATGCATATGGGACGCTCCCTAACCAATGCCACTTTTATTGTATCCAATTCTTGTAGCTTTTCCCTGTTAAATTCGATCCTGCTTTCTTTGTAGTTTTTGTTGGTAACCAAAAAACTATAGGATTTAAAGGGGTTTACCTTAAGATCTTCCCTGCCTTTACTATTACTAAGAATGGTGACAGGTTCAGTACCTTTCTCCGAAACAACAATACTTGTGAAGGGAAGGCTTTTTTTGGTCTTTGCATCAAAAACCCAAATATTATGATGACGAAATGAATGTTTTATACTGTATATATCATCATTCCCAATTTTGTTATACCTGTCTGAGCTTAAGTAACCACTCTCTCCCGCATTAAGGGTGATGAAGCCGAAATCGTCAAATCGTGTATTGAAAGGATATCCGGGATTTATTGGTTTTGAAAACCCATACCCCAATTTACCAGCGAAAAAAACATCCAGTCCACCAAGTCCGGGAATTCCATTTGAAGCATACCAAAGATTCCCCTGGTGATCTACAAAAGGAAACATGTCATTACCTGGCGTGTTAATACCAGGACCTAAATTGATTGGCAGACTCCATGATGCAGTTCCTTGAGAATTGGTAATGTAATGAGAAACATATAGATCCATTCCGCCCATTCCGCCCGGTTTATCAGAAGCAAAGTACAACTCATTTCCATCCGGACTTAACGCCGGATGTTCAGTCGAATATTGATCATCATTCAGAGACAGTGGCTGAATATTGATCCAGCTTTCTGATTTTGAATCCCATATGGCCTCAAATAAGCTCAATTTATTGATCCCTTCATTGCTTTTATGCAACCGGGATTGGAAATAATTACTTCGGGTAAATATGATCGTGTCCTGATTTTTGCTGAAAGTTACAGGTCCTTCATGATAAATAGAATTAAGCTTATTTGAAAACGGATTAGCCTCTTTATCCTCAGGGTTTGCGACATAAAGGTCGAGATACGAAGATTTCGTCCAGTTATAAGTCGAACGAACAGCGGAGAATTTAGTACGGTCACTTGAAAAGACAATCATATTTTGGAAATAGGCAGGGCTGAAATCATCTGCATCCGAAGAAAACGGTGCCTTTTCGATCGTATAATTAGCTGAATCTTTGTAAAATAATTCCATATTTTGATAAGCATCTGAAAATTCGGCTCCGCGTGGGTCACCTGGTGCTGCATCCTGGTATCTCTTATACAAGGATGCAGCCAACGGGTATTTGCCATTTCTGGATAATACCCGTGCATAATTCAACAGTAAAATTGGACGAATCTCCGCCTTCTCTTTTTCACTTGTCAAAAAGGCATAGCACCTTTCGGCATTTTGACTGTCATTAATCCGATCGTAAATATTAGCCAGTTTCTCGTAAATTTCAACGTTCTGCGGATCTTTCTTTAAAATCTTCTCATAAATAGGTATGGCCCTATGAAAATCAAAATGGTTATAATATCTATTAGCCCGTTTCTTTTTCACTACAAAATCACGTGAAGATCCCACGGTACAGAATAATAAACTGATAAACAATAATATAATCTTCATATTATCTATTGATTAAAAGAATCTGGGGGTTGAAATCTTTCCCCTTGAAAAATCAAATTGATATCGTAATGCTATTTCATGCGATCCACTGGTAAAGTCCTTCAATTGGGTGGTTGAATATTCATAGGCATAGCCCAGGAATAATTGTTTGTTTATTTTTATTTGACACAGAAAGCCAACAGAAGCTATACTTCTGTAAGATAAACCAAAGGCAATGGAATCAGAAAACCAAAGGATACCATTAAGGTCACCTTCAATTGGTGCACCATCGACAAATTTCAACAACGAGTATAATTGAAATTTAAGATCCGGGTTTAAATCAAAAAGGTATCCGGAAGATAGAAAATAGTGATTTACCAAAACGAAATCAAGGTCATTCCGTTGATTACCGTAGATTGCCCGGTGAATCTCGGGTCCCAGCATTTGGGGAATAGAAAATCCGGCATAAAAACGATTTGCCTGGTAATACATTCCAATACCAAAATTTGGTAAAGTCTCCCTGTAATCCGTTTGAAATGCCACATCTATTTGTGTATTATCGGTTTTTACTGAAGTATTATTGGAATAAAAGAATCCAACACCAGCCTGTATTCCAAGAGTGAGGGAACTCTGCGAAAATCGAAGTTTATAAGCATATATACCCGTTATTGCAGAATGGCTTGTTACTCCAATTTTATCAAAACTCACATTTAAACCAAGACCAATTTTCTCATTTCTGACAGGAGAATCGATTGAAAAAATACCTGTTTGGGGCGCACCGGGGATATTGACCCATTGATCGCGATAGAGCATAGTTGCATTTAAAACTTCACGGGTTCCGGCATAGGCAGGATTAATCAGTAATCCATTGAAGATATATTGCGAATACATTGGATCCTGCTGGGCAAAAATACGCATGGAAATGCTGAGTATCAGTAATAATATGTAGTATTTTTTAATCATATAATTACCTGTTTAAAGTAAGATAGCCAATTTTTTCCTTCTCCCCGTTATTGAAATTCACAATGTAGAAGTAAGTCCCTACCGGTAATTGATTACTGATTAACACTCCGGCATTGGATATTCCACCCCAGTCATTGAGATATTGCTTACTTGAATAAACCAAATTACCCCATCTGTTAAAAACTTTTAAATCAATCGTATACCTTTCTGCTCCCTGAATGATAAAATAGTCATTCACCCCATCACCGTTAGGCGAAAATCCTTCCGGAATAAAAATTGTCAGGGGTGTAATTGTAATGTAAACGCTGGCAGGTAAAACAGAGTAATTTCCTGAATCTGATCCTTTCCAGGTAAAGGTTATTTCTCCTGAATAATCTTTTTCAGGAACAAACACCAGCTTCGATATATCTGCAAAAAGAATCTCCTGATCCGTTGTCACATCAATACCCGAAATTTTCAGTTTTCCATTGAGTGGCAGGGAGGTTATTTTTACTTTCAACAGGTTATCATTTTCAGGATCAATGAATTTTGAAGTGAAGTCACTATTCGAAAACAATAATGTCTGATTCTCTTCAATCGTTTTGGTAATATCGGAGACTACCGGAGGTCGGTTCACCTTGATAACATCAACGATAACAGTTGCAGTATCGCACAAAACGGGTAAACCGTTTGCGCACACCTCTAAACAAAAATTATTGGTTCCTGAAAAATTGGTAGCCGGGGTATAGTCGATACAAACTTCATTTCCTTTAATTATAGGCACTCCAAGGGTTCCATTGCCTGGACTACCACAAATTGAAGCCGTATATACCGATACTGTTTGCGGATCAGTTATTTGCAAACAAATGGTAACCGGCGAGTTCTCAAGTGTAGAAACTCTTTTGCCGGTAACAACAGGTGGATTATTTGTAGAAATAACCGTAACTGCAACATCGGCCTGGTCGCATTTATTTGGATTTCCATTTTCGCAGATCTGATAAGTCAGTTTGTAAACTCCGGCAATTGTATTGGGAGCTACAACAACCGAATTTCCGGTTAATGAAATATTGGGACTGGTTGAACTTATAAAACTCGTCGTAACCTCTGATGGATTGACAACTGCACAATTCAGGAAGTCATTGTCTAATATATTTGATACTGCGGTACCTCCTGTTGACCCGTTTACTGTCCCTTCATCATTGAAGGCGTCAATAATGCCGGCCACATTCACTGTCTGGGTGCAGGTAGCTTTGTTTCCATTTCCATCCGTGACAGTCCAGACAACCAATGTATTACCAATCGGAAAAACAACGGGTGCATTATTTGTTACACTTTCTACCGAGCAGTTGTCTGTAGTTATCGGTGTTCCAATATTTAAACCGGAAGCTGTACATTTTCCTGCATCGATAAATACATAAACATTGGGAGGACAAGTGATCGTTGGAATCTGAATATCGGTGGTGATCGTTACGATGGTTTCGACAGCTGATCCGCAATCGCCCGTTACCCTTGCATAATAAGTACCAGGACCTTTATTGGCTAAGGTAAGACCTGTTCCCAGGTTTGTTCCCGCTCCTCCCGAAGCTGTCCACCAGGTTACGTTGGCATTAGTTCCCGCCACTCCATTAGCTGTCAGTGTTGTTGTTGCATTTGAACAAATCGGGTTCACCGCTGCTGTAGCGGAGGTGATAGCTACATCCACTTTAGTGACGATCGTTACACTGGCTTCGACTGCTGATCCGCAATCACCCGTTACCCTTACATAGTAAGTACCTGGTCCTTCATTGTTTAATGTTAATCCGGTGCCTATTTTAGTTCCGGTACCACCCGAAGCTGTCCACCAGGTTACCAGGGCATTTGTTCCAGCCACACCATTAGCCATTAGGGTAGTAGTTGCATTCGAGCAGATCGGATTGGCAGTTGAAAAAGCAGCTATAATCGCCACATTAACTTTTGATGTGACGGTAACACTCGCTTCGACAGCTAATCCGCAATCTCCCGTCACTCTTGCATAATATGTACCTGGACCTTTATTGGCTAAGGTAAGACCAGTGCCAAGATTTGTTCCCGTACCACCAGAAGCGGTCCACCAGGTTACAATGGCATTTGTCCCTGCCACACCATTGGCAGTCAAGGTTGTTGTTGCGTTCCCACAAATCGGATTAACTGTTGCCGTAGCAGAAGTGATCACTGCATTAACTTTTAAGGTGACCGTTACACTGGCTTCGGCTACTGATCCGCAATCGCCCGTTACCCTTGCATAATATGTACCTGGACCTTTATTGGCTAAGGTAAGGCCTGTACCCAGGTTAGTTCCATTACCACCCGGAGCGGTCCACCAGGTTACCAGGGCATTTGCTCCTGCCACACCATTGGCGGTCACGGTCGTTGTTGCATTGGCACAAATCGGATTAACCACTGCCGTAGCAGATGTGATCGCTGCATCAATTTTTGAGGCGACTGTTACACTGGCTTCGGCAGCTGATCCGCAATCACCGGTTACCCTTGCATAATAAGTTCCTGGACCTCTGTTGACCAAAGTAAGACCTGTGCCAAGATTAGTTCCCGTACCACCCGGAGCTGTCCACCAGGTTACAATAGCATTGTTCCCTATCACACCATTGGCAGTCAGGGTTGTTGTTGAATTTGCACAAATCGGGCTTACGGCGGCTGTGGCGGAAGTGAGCGCTACAATAACTTTAGAGGTGACAGTTACACTGGCTTCAACAGCTGATCCGCAATCACCCGTTACCCTTGCATAATAAGTTCCAGGGCCTGGATATGGTAATATTAGTCCGGTTCCCAGGTTTGTTCCCGCACCACCAGACGCGGTCCACCAGGTTACGATGGCATTTGTTCCTGCCACGCCATTGGCAGTCAAGGTCGTTGTGACCCCCGGGCAAATAGAACTGGCTGTTGCCGTGGCGGAAGTGATCGCCACATTAACTTTTGAGGCGACAGTTACACTGGCTTCGACAGCCGATCCGCAATCGCCTGTTACCTTTGCATAATAAGTGCCAGGACCAATATTGTTAATTGTCGGTCCTGTACCAAGGTTTGTTCCCGATCCACCCGAGGCGGTCCACCATGTTACGATGGCATTTGTCCCTGCCACACCGTTGGCGGTCAGGGTTGTTGTTGCATTTGAACAGATCGGACTAGCCGCTGCCGTGGCGGAAGTGATCGCTACATCAATTTTTGAGGTGACAGTTAAACTGGCTTCGACAGCCGATCCGCAATCACCCGTTACCCTTGCATAATAAGTACCTGGACCTTTATTGGCTAAGGTAGGTCCTGTGCCAAGGTTTGTTCCCGATCCACCCGAAGTGGTCCACCAGGTCACGATGGCATTTGTTCCTGCCACACCGTTCGCGGTCAGGGTTGTTGTTGCATTTGAACAGATTGGACTGGCCGCTGCAGTAGCGGAAGTGATTGTTGCATCAATTTTTGAGGTGACAGTTACACTGGCTTCGACAGCCGATCCACAATCGCCCGTTACCCTTGCATAATAAGTACCGGGACCTATATTCGCTAAGGTAAGTCCTGAACCAAGGTTTGTTCCCGATCCACCCGAAGTGGTCCACCAAGTTACGATGGCATTTGTTCCTGCCACACCATTAGCGGACAGGGTAGTTGTTGCATTTGAACAGATCGGACTGGCAGCTGCTGTAACAGAAGTGATTGCCATATCAATTTTTGGGGTGACAGTTACACTGGCTTCGACAGCCGATCCGCAATCACCCGTTACCCTTGCATAATAAGTACCGGGACCTATATTCGCTAAGGTAAGACCTATGCCAAGGTTTGTTCCCGTTCCACCCGGAGCTGTCCACCAGGTTACGATGGCATTTGTTCCTGCCACACCGTTCGCGGACAGGGTAGTTGTTGCATTTGAACAGATCGGACTGGCCGCTGCCGTAGCGGAAGTGATCGCTACATTAACTTTCGAGGTGACCGTTACACTGGCTTCGACAGCCGATCCGCAATCTCCCGTTACCCTTGCATAATAAGTGCCAGGACCAATATTGTTGATTGTCGGTCCTGTACCAAGGCTTGTTCCCGTACCTCCCGGCGTTGTCGACCAGGTTACAACGGCATTTGTTCCTACCACACCATTAGCGGTCAGGGTAGTTGCTGCATTTGAACAGATCGGACTGGCCGCTGCCGTGGCAGAAGTGATCGCTACATTAACTTTCGAGGTGACCGTTACACTGGCTTCGACAGCTGTTCCGCAATCACCGGTTACCCTTGCATAATAAGTGCCAGAACCTATATTCGCTAAGGCAAGACCTGAACCAAGGTTTGTTCCCGATCCGCCCGATGTGGTCCACCAGGTTACGATGGCATTTGTTCCTGCCACACCATTTGCGGTCAGGGTTGTTGTTGCATTTGAACAGATTGGACTGGCCGCTGCAGTAGCGGAAGTGATTGTTGCATCAATTTTTGAGGCGACAGTTACACTGGCTTCGACAGCTGTTCCGCAATCACCGGTTACCCTTGCATAATAAGTACCGGGACCTCTATTTAATGTTAGTCCTGTGCCCAGGTTTGTTCCCGTACC
>Ga0209124_10000089_pt1 | contig 85641 bp, 73 predicted proteins | sample BarGraIncu01122A_FD_184502 | JGI IMG/M metagenome (GOLD analysis project Ga0209124, IMG submission 184502) | Arctic peat soil microbial communities from Barrow, Alaska - Barrow Graham LP Incubations 011-22A (SPAdes) (version 2) | ecosystem: Environmental > Terrestrial > Soil > Wetlands > Peat...
GGTGTCAAAATGGATATAAAACAAATCGCTGAAGAAATTATACGAGTGTGGTACCTCTCAGCAGATTCATTGAATCTTGCAACGGTATCCCGAAAAATCTAAAAAATTAGTTTTTCAGCAGACCCTAATTAAATCGGTGATTTCCAATCGCCATATTCCGTCATCAATTTTTTGAGTTCTTCAACTGCATTTTCGGTGTCAACATGGCGCTTGATCAATTTCTGACCCTTATAGAGATTTATCTTCCCTTTGCCAGCGCCCACAAATCCGTAATCGACATCTCCCATTTCGCCGGGACCGTTCACAACACAACCCATGATTCCAATCTTGAGGTTCTTCAAATGGTTGAAGTTACGTTTAATCTCAGCAAGGGTGTCACGAATGTCAAAAAGGGTTCTGCCACATCCCGGACAAGAGATAAACTCAGTTTTGGTTACACGCATCCGGCTGGCTTGCAAAATGCCAAACGCGAGGTTTTTCAATTCGTTATAACCGATATTTCCTTCATTGGTCAACAGAATTCCGTCGCCATATCCATCAATAAATAACCCTCCCAGATCAGTACAAGCCTTAATCAGCAGATCTTCGTAATTATTTTCTTTATACGACCGGTGAAGAATTACAGGGCATTTGCAAATATGGGCATCCAGTTCCATAAAGAAAGCCCGCATCTCAGCACTACAATTCAGGTTATCGCTCTCCATGATCAGAATAACCTTCCGTTCCCGCTTTAATTTTTCGATAATTTCAGGATTTTCCTCCTTAAAAACGTCGTAAATTTTTTTGTTGATCCGCACAAAGCGCATTTGACCTGTATAATTATCGTTGAAAAGATAATCCTCGAGTGACAAAATCGGGTAAGATTTATTACCCCGGTCAAGGACCTTCCTACCATCGTAAAAATATTCTGGTTCAATTCCCGAATTAACCGAACGGATCTCTTCCCGGGTATATTTATTGAGACTGCCAACCACGACCGCTGGTTTCTTCCCACCTATTTCACCGACAGGACGGGTTGAACGACGTTCATATTCAAATGGATTGGTCTGAGCAACAAGAGGCGCTTTTATTGGTGCATGATTCTCTCTGCCCTTGAATGTGTCGACCAGTTTACGCGCAAATGGAATTTCCGCGGCCGGATCTTCCGTGAGAGAAATCCGAATCGTATCGCCGATTCCATCAGCCAGGAGTGCCCCCGACCCGACGGCCGATTTTATTCTTCCATCCTCCCCTTCACCTGCTTCTGTAACTCCGATATGGAAAGGATAATTCATGTCCTCCAAACGCATCCGGTAGTTCATCAACCTTACTGTATAAACCATCATTCGCGTATTGCTCGATTTAATCGAGACGACAATATTGTGATAATCTTCTTTTTTGCAAATCCGGAGAAATTCCATCACCGACTCTACAATTCCGGCCGGGGTATCGCCATATCGACTCATTATCCTGTCGGATAGTGAGCCTTGATTGGCGCCTATGCGGAGTGCTGTATCACGTTCTTTACATTCGTTGATAAATGGGATAAAACGCTCTTCGATTCTGGATAGTTCTTCGCGGTATTCCTCGTCTGTATAATTAACCTTCTCAAATGTTGCTCGTTTATCGTAGAAGTTTCCGGGATTAATTCTTACTTTTCGTACATATTTAATAGCCACTTCAGCAGCTGCCGGATTAAAATGAACATCTGCGACAAGAGGGTTAGGATAACCACGGCGATCAAGCTCAGCCCTGATATTCTGCAAATTCTCGGCTTCCCTTATTCCTTGAACTGTAACACGGACAAAGTCAGCGCCGGCATCTAAAATTCGAATTATCTGGTTGACTGTCGCTTCAGTATCCTTGGTGTCTGTGTCGGTCATCGACTGAAGTCTGATAGGGTACAACCCTCCAAGGGTTACCATCCCAATTTTAACTATTTCAGTATCTTGTCTTTTAAATCGTAAAAGGGAATCTATGTAATTGAAATTTTGGTTCTTCATTCCTATTGTCTGTTATAGCAGAAAGCTTTTGCAAATTTATTCTTTATTTTGAATTAAATTTGTTGAAAAATTAGTTGCAATGTCGGTAAGGATAGAATCGGTCACAAAAATTTACGGGAAACAGAAGGCGCTGGACGAAGTCTCGTTTACGGTCAATTCGGGCGAAATTGTTGGAATTTTAGGACCCAACGGCGCCGGAAAGTCGACGATGATGAAAGTAATTACCGGATTCCTGCATCCCGAAGATGGAAACGTCTGGATAAACGGTGTAATTGTGGAAGGAAATTCGCTCGGAATCAGAAGCCAGATAGGATATCTGCCCGAGAATAATCCGCTTTATACTGATCTCTATGTTTCTGAATACCTTGAATATGTAGCTGGTATCTACAAACTTAAATCCGTTCGGTCGCGTGTAAAAGAGATGATCGGACTAACCGGACTGGAACCCGAAAAGCACAAAAAAATCGGAGCACTTTCCAAAGGATACCGACAACGTGTCGGAATAGCTCAGGCGCTGATTCACGATCCATCCGTTTTGATTCTTGACGAACCAACTTCCGGTCTTGACCCTACGCAAATTGTCGAAATCAGGCAGTTAATCCGCAATATAAGTGCCAATAAAACGGTGATGCTCTCGACCCATATTATGCAGGAAGTTGAAGCATTGTGCGATCGGATCATGATTATCAACCATGGCAAAATAGTCGCAACTGATACACCAACAAATATTAAAGCGCTGGCTACTAATCATATTCAGAAGGTTTTGGTCGAATTTGCAGAACCCGTCAATCAGGAGAAGCTGTTTAAAATAGAAGGAATTGTAGAAATTCAGGAATTACCAGAGAATACATGGCTCCTAAGTGGTGGTGAATCGGATATTCGCCCTTTAATTTTCAGGTTTGCAATTGCCAATGGATTGACGATTCTGACATTAAACAAACAGGAATCAAGTCTTGAAAATGTTTTTCTGGAAATAACAAGGTAGTACAAAGCTGAGGGAGAAAGACTTAAACGAGACTACATCTTCTCATTTTCTCCCCCTGACAGCTGCATCAATCCTCAACATAAAGAAATATTTAAAATAATTTTTGTTTCTCAAACAAAACCTTTTACCTTTGTGGAATTATTGGTGGATAAATTTGATTGATTGCAACCACGGAAAAAAATGCTAAAGCAAAATTTTGGATTCTTTCCTATATCAATCAAATATCCCTGTAAATTTTTAATTATTAATTGACCTGAGCAATCAGATCAGAATATATTTTTATTATGGGATATCTTTTTACTTCAGAATCGGTGTCAGAAGGACACCCGGACAAAGTTGCCGATCAGATTTCGGATGCGGTGCTTGATGAATTTTTGGCGTACGACCCCAACTCAAAAGTGGCGTGCGAGACCCTGGTAACAACAGGTCAGGTTATTCTGGCTGGCGAAATCAAATCACAAACCTATGTTGATGTGCGTGAGGTTGCCCGCAGGGTGATCAACCGGATCGGATATACAAAAGCTGAATACCAGTTCGATGGCGATTCTTGTGGTGTTTTAACCGCGTTGCACGAACAGTCACCCGATATCAACCGTGGCGTTGATAAGGTCGACCGCGAAAACCAGGGTGCTGGTGATCAGGGGATGATGTTTGGTTACGCTTCGTCCGAAACCGAGAATTACATGCCATTGTCACTCGACCTTTCGCATTTATTATTGGTTGAACTTGCAGCCATCCGTCGCGAGCTAAAAGTGATGACCTACCTGCGTCCCGATTCAAAATCGCAGGTAACGATTGAGTATGATGTTAATAACAAACCTGTTAAAGTTCACACAATTGTTGTATCAACACAACATGACGATTTTCTTCAACCTGAGAACAATACGGCTGAAGCACAGGCATTAGCCGACCAGGCAATGTGCGACAAAATCAAGGAGGATGTTGAGAAATTCCTGATTCCAGCAATTATTGCCAAATTACCCGCATCAATTCAGAAATTGTTTAAACCGGGTTACATTCTGTATGTCAACCCAACCGGCAAATTTGTGATTGGTGGCCCCCACGGAGATACAGGCTTAACAGGACGCAAGATCATCGTTGACACTTATGGTGGAAAAGGTGCTCATGGCGGAGGCGCTTTCTCAGGTAAAGATCCATCCAAAGTAGACCGCTCAGCCGCTTATGCAGCCAGACATATCGCAAAAAATATGGTGGCAGCGGGGATTGCTGAAGAGATTTTGGTCCAGCTTGCTTACGCTATCGGTGTTGCACAACCTGTAAATATCTACGTAAACACCTATGGAACAGCAAAGGTAAAATTAAATGACGGCGAGATTGCTGAGAAGATATCTGCATTATTTGATCTCCGACCATATGCAATCGAAGAGCGCCTTAAACTTCGTAATCCGATTTATGAAGAAACAGCAGCTTACGGGCATATGGGCCGTACTCCACAGACAGTTGTCAAGAAATATTCATCTCCTTACTTTGGTGACGTAGTAAAAGAGGTTGAACTCTTTACATGGGAAAAACTAGATTATATCGATAAAATCAAAGCTGCATTTGGCTTTTAATCAGCCTAATCTGATATATATTAGCCGGGTAAGTTCTTTCGAATTTACCCGGCTTTGTTTTTAGAAGTTAATATCCCAAATGCCAGCTGCCTTTTCGAGTTCTACTAATGCAACTGCACGATTAAAAAGGGTTTCGTAATAATTCTGTTGGATATCATTAAAAGTACGCTGAGCATTAAGCACTTCTAGTAAAGATGTCTCACCACGGTCGTAACTGTAAATCTTCCCCTTCCGGACATTTTGGGCTCCTTCCAACATTCCCTGATCAAAACTGTCCACCTGTTTGCATAGTGACTGATACCGCTGGAACGCCTCCGTAATCTCTGTCCTGATTTGCAATTCTGCTTTTTTATAAAGCTCCTCCGACTGAGATATCTGAAATTGAGCCAATTTAATTTGGCCCCTGTATAAGTTCGAGAATTTGAGTGGAATAGCTATTCCTGCAGTATAAGCTGTTGCTGAAGGACCATTATTAGTTGGAAGATAGGAGTTGTCAATTCCCAATTTTAAACCAAGATCGATGTTCCGCTCTTTTTTAGCCAATCTTAATGCTTTGTCAGCTACTTCCTTGTTATAAAGTGCCGCAACAAGATCAGCCCGCTGATTGCTCGCTATTGTAATTAACGCATTTATTTCGAAAGACCTTTGCTTAAAGAGCAAACTCCCGTCAGGAATCAGGAGGGAATCGGCCTTCAATGCTCCCGTCATCTGCGAAAGTTGTGTGTACGAATTATTCAGATCGGCCTCCGATTGCAACAATTCATTGAGTAAAGCGCTAGCCTCCAGCCTACTTTGAATCGCGTCGATTTCCATGATACTACCCAACTTCAGTCGTACGCTATCGGCTTCGGAGAGTCGTTTCATCGTCTGGTAAGAATTGAGCTTCACGGCATAAAGCTGTTTTTGCTTAAGTGCCTCCAAAAAGACAGTAGCAGCATCAGCTTCAAGATTCCGAAAAAAGTCGGACAATAAAGCCTTTGACAATTCGTGTTGGCTTTTGGCCAGATCGATCCGCGCACGTCGCTTGCCAAACAGTTCGACCGGAACATCCAGTTCTGTCGAAAGATCATGACCTGTAGTTAGCTGTCCTTCCCTATTCCGGGTCATGCCAAAGGCGAAGGTTGGATCGGGAAAAACCTTTGCAATCTCAATTGCCGCTTCCGCTTTGCTCACTTCAAACTGTTCGGCAGCATAATCGAGGTTGTGTTTGCTCACCTGTTCCATATAGCTGGTAAATTTCACCGGATATTGCGAAAATGTCTTATCTGCTTGTGAATAGACTATTTGTACCTGACTCATTAATGTAATCAGGCCTATTATCAATAACTTCATCTTTTTAAATCGTGTTAGTTTCATCTTGCACGTCCTCCTTCGCCCACTTTTTTTCCATCATATAATATAATGCTGGCAGCACATAAAGTGTAATCAATGTTGCAAATAGCAGACCATATACAATTACTGTTGCCAATGGACGCTGCACATCTGAGCCAATTCCTGTAGAAATCGATGCCGGGAATAATCCAAGAACCGCCACAATAGCGATCATCAGGACGGGGCGAAACCGGTGGTGTGCCCCATTGATCACAGCCTCTTTTAATGCCATTCCATGCTTTCGCAGGGCATTGATATGGGAAATCATGATGACTCCATTCTGAATGGAAACACCAAACAGCGCAATGAATCCGACAGCGGATGAGACATTTAAAGTCATTCCGCGTACATTCAATGCGAGCATTCCTCCAAAGAATGCCAGCGGCACAGCACACATGAGTAAACCGGCCTGACGGAAAGTACCAAAAGCACCAAAAAGCAGTAAAAACATGATTGACAACGCCAACGGAACAATCAATCCCAGACGGGAATAAGCCCTGTTTTGGTTCTCGAATTGTCCGCTCCACCTGATATTGCATTTTTCGTGGTTGTACTTCACGTTTTTCGCGATTTTCCTTTGTGCATCTTTCAAAAATTCTGTCAGATCGATGCCACGCAGATTAACCCGCAGCGTAACATACCGCTTGTTCATCTCTCTTGTAATCGCGCTAGCTCCTGTACTCAATTTTATATCTGCCACTTGTGAAAGTGGAATCTTGGCTCCTGTCCCGGAAGTAAGCATCAGGTTGCCGATTTTTTCGGGTGTATTCCGACTATTTTCTGTGTAACGGCATATCACATCGTAAACTTTATTCCCGATAAAAATCTGTGAAATAGCTTTTCCACCAATCGCAACTTCAACCAGTTCTGCCACATCCGAAACATTCAATCCGTATTGCGCAATCTTATCACGATCGGCACGAATCTGTAACTGGGGCAACGGCGGCTCCTGATCAATGGCCAAGTCTACAGCACCAGGTATTGTTTTTAGAACCGTCAAAACATCTTCGGCAACACGCCGGCTCTCTTTCAGATCTTCACCATAAACCTTAACAGCCAGATCACTGTGGGTTCCGGCAATCTGATCCATCACCATATCAATAATCGGTTGAGAAAATCCGGCAGAATAGCCCGGCATGGCCTCGAGTTCCTTCGACATCTCAGCAATCAGATCACTCTTCTTCCTGCCGTTCTTCCACTCTTTATAAGGTTTTAATCCTATGGAACATTCGAGATGGGAAAATGAAAACGGGTCAACACCCTGATCATCACGCCCGGTTTGAACCATCACATAGGTTACTTCCTCGTGTTTCATTAATTGCGTACGCATGGTATCGCTCATTGACTTCGCTTTTTCGAGCGATAATCCTGCAGGCAATTGCACTTGCAACCATATCGAACCTTCGTCTAATTGGGGAAGAAAATCTTTTCCCACCATAATTGTTAAAATTGTGGCGGCGACCAAAATAACTCCTAATGGTGCAAATACCGATTTTGGTTTAGCGATGATCCTTTTTGTCTGTCGGTTATAAATCTCAGAAAGCTTTCCGAGCCATTTATTCTCATAAGTCTTTTGCGGTTTTTTATAGAGGACATACGCTAATCCCGGTATCAGGAACAAAGCGACTGCCAAAGCGCCTATTAAAGCATATCCAACCGTAAATGCCATTGGTGTAAAGAGTTTTTTCTCCACCCTTTCAAAAGCAAACAAGGGTAAATAGGCTGTGATAATGATGATTGACGAGAAAAATACAGGCTTAGCCACCTCAACAGTTCTTTCAACAATTGATTTCTCATCCAACTCCCTGTCGGGATGATCTTCGCGTTTCTTCAGGATCGTCTCCATCATCACAATTGCCCCTTCAACGATAATCCCAAAATCTATCGCCCCAAGTGAGAGAAGATTGGCTGGGATATTGGTCACCAGCATTAAAAGAAATGCGATGAGCAATGATATAGGAATGGTGATGGCTACTAATAAAGCGCCGCGCCAGCTTCCAAGGAAAACGATCAAAACAATCAGGACAAGGAGAATTCCTTCGAGCAAAGTATGCGAGACTGTATTCAGGGTCGTACCCACCAAATCAGTCCGATCCATAAAAGGATGAATCTTAACGCCCTCAGGAAGAATGTCGTTGTTGAGCTCTTCTACCGATTTATGAACCTCTTCGAGCACTTTCGATGGATTCTGGTACCTGAGCATCTGTACGGTACCTTCGATACCATCGTCATAATTCCGGGTTCGGTCTGAAAAGCCCAGAACTCCTTTGCGTTCCAGATTTCCATATTTCAGGTCTCCAAGATCCTTTACAAAAATAGGAACCCCTTTTTCTGTTTTAACAACGATCTTTCCGAGGTCATCCAAATCTTTCACGAGACCAATGCCCCGGATTACGTAACTCAGATCGCCGCGGTAAAGCATACTTCCACCAGCATTGGTGTTGTTCTTTCCGATTTTATCGGATACGTCAGACAGGGTAAGGTGATATTGTTCGAGCTTCACAGGATCAATCTCTATCTGAAACTGCGTCGAAATCCCTCCGAAGTTGCTCACATCAGCCACTCCCGTTACCTGTTTCAACCTTGGAATGATCACCCATTTATTCAAATCGGTTAATTCCCTGAGGTCATGACTTTTGCTTTCGATAATATAACGATAGATTTCCCCAGTTGGTGAAGTCAGCGGATTCAATCCGGGAACAGCGCCATATGGAAGTGTTACGCCGGCAAGCCGCTCCTGCACACGCTGACGGGCCCAGTAATCATCGGTTTTATCTTCGAAAACAAGGATGATATTTGACAACCCGAAAGCGTTTTTGCTACGCATCACATGCAGTCCGGGTAAGCCATTCAGTTCACGTTCAAGCGGAATCGTAATCTGCTGTTCGACCTCCTCGGCTGCCAACCCGGGAACCTGGGTAATTACCTGTACCGTAACATCGGCAATGTCAGGGTATGCTTCAATTGAGAGTTGCTGCCATGAATAAAATCCGATGATGGATATCATAACAAATAAGCCAACCATGATCCATCTTTTCCGGATGGCCAATAATATAATTCCGTGCATAAGTTGGATTATTTGGCATCAAGTAAATAAAAACCACCTTCCGTAACAATCTCTTCACCAGACTTTAATCCTGATTTAAGAATGACCCGGTCGTTATCGGTACCCGAGGTTTGGATCAGTCTTTTCAGATAACCGCTTCCTTTTGTTTTTACAAAAACAAAACTGCTCTCCTCCAGCTGTAAAACGGCACTTGAAGGTATCAGGATTGAATTGTCGGCGATTTCAGAAAACTGAGCCGTCACATACATCCCAGGTTTCAGGTTGCGACCTTTATTTTCACATTCAATAAAAACTTCAACTGACCGGGTTTCCTCATCAAGCATTTCACTGATATGATAAACCACACCGTGAATACTTAGACCAGGCATCCCGGCAACGGCGATTTCCACCTCGTCAGATTCGTGTATATTATTGATATCCTTTTCCTTTACCTGGCCAACTACCCAAACTTTGCCGAGTTCCGCAACAATTGACACCGGACCCGCATCCTCCCTTAAGTACTGTCCGATCACAATATTATCAGAAATAACCTCCCCCGCTATAGGTGAACGAACAATCAACGGCTGTCCAAGAACCAGCTCATCAGGATTGACATGATAGACTTTAAGACTGGCGATCGAATTCTCATAGGTCCGTTTACTTAACTCAAATGTAACTTCTGCCTCTTCCATATCTTTCTGTATACCTACGCCATTCTTTAATAAATCCTGTTGTCGCCGAAGATTTTTTTCAGCAAGTTGCATCTCCTGCTTCGACTGATAATAAGCTTTCCCTGCTTCAAAAAACGAAGGTGAACTAATTTCAAAAATAGGAGCATTCACAACCACACGCTGACCTAATTTGATAAATGATTTTATAATCCGTCCGGCAAAAGGTGACGCAATCTGAGCATAATTGTTGGGAATTGCCTTCACGATGCCCGAAGCTGATAACTTATGCTTATAAGGTGCTGAACTAACAGGAATTGTCTTAATCTTTTCTTTAAGATTGGAGTTTTCAGGAATAATAATCGTATCGCCGCTAATGGTATAGTTTGCAGATGATACGGGTGTAGTATTGCTATGGCAGGAGATAGTCAGCCACGCAATACAAATAACCAAAGATCGTTTCATTGTAATTTATTTTGAAATGCATAATACTCCAAACTGCCTTTCCTAAAAAGCAACAGCTGGTAATAAATTATAGTATAACTAATTACTATTCAATATCAGAAATAGCATTTCAAAAGGCGGAGCACGAAGCGGAGATGTGCAATAACCACCGGGTTCAGCGTACCCCTCCTTAGTAGAAAGGACGGGTATCTTATACAAGATAGCACGGAATAAGAGGATTGCAAAGGAGAATACAAAAAAAGTGGTGAAATACTCCGACAATAATTGTATGATCACCAACTCTTTACTGCTATGCGGAGAATTTGAAGAGTCACCTCCTTTGTCAGAATTAAAAGGATGGGAATGAACTATCGTAACCCCATTGATGATATGACTATGGGTAAAAAAAGTTATACTGCTGTAATACCCTAAAAAGAGGATTAACAGGAGAATACTTATTGATTTACCTATCCCAATAGTATGTTTTGAACCAAAATGCATCGACAAGAATTTCAGCGCAAAGATAATTTTATCTTCAACTCTATCTATTAACAAACTATTAAGTAACTTGTTTTAAGATAGAAATCTCATTCGAGGTTATTTGTAAATTTTAAATTTGGCCCTTACTCTACAGCCAATAAACATATTCGCCTACTAATCAATACCCAGTTTAATATGGACAATGGACTGGATCTTTTCGCATCGCTCTCTCGCCAGACGATTAATCGATTCAGCCTCGGATAGCAGATCCCGAATTGCTGCTTTATCGGTGAAGCCGGATGCATTGACAAGAACATTAAGATACGCGCCCGAAACTGCAGTTGCAGCGCATAGCGCCCCTACCCCGGCATCAGTCACAGAATTTGGATTCCCTATTTCTGCCATTGCCCCAATAACTTCCATTGAATCATATGACAATTGCATTACCCGGAATGGAATCTCAATGGCATTTTTCGTCGCCGCCTGAATGGCACTTTTCCGAACCGTAATCTCAACTGGAGTTTCCTTCGGTAATTTGAATGCTTCCATAATCTGATTGAATGCCGCGGTATCTTTATCTACTAACTTTAGCAATTCTTCATAGATCACTTTCCCTTTTTCGGCCCAAACTGAAAATTCTTCCCATCGATCGTCCCAACCCCGCTTATGCGATGTCAGGTTCGCGACCATTGAACCAAGTGCAGCTCCCATCGCTCCCGTATATGCTGCAACCGAACCACCACCAGGTGCCGGAGAATCGGAGGCCGTTTCGCGGACAAAATCAGTCAAAGTTAAATCAATCAATTTATTGTCTTTATCTTCGAGAAAATACTCAATGATTCTTTTATCAGGATCAAAAGGCGCCAATTCGTCCAGTCCCAACGATTTCACAGCGATCTTAATAATTTCACGGTCGGGAATTCCAATGGACCTGTGCTGCTTTTGGAGAAAATACTTCCCGGCATCAAGCATCGCCTGCAAAGGGATCATACCAATCAACTCCGAACCTGTGACTCGGATTCCACGATCACGCGCTCTTTCACACACTTCATCAAAAGCCTGGTGAACTGACGTTGTTAAAATATCAGTCAGATTAATAGATATTTGTGCAATCCCATATTCCTTGATGAACCACCCGATGGCCCTCACTTTTTTCAATGTCCCCGGAATTCTTAACGGCTCACCTTGTTCGTCCACAATGATTTTTCCTGTGATGGGATCACCTTCCCTCTTGATACGTCCTGCTTCGCGGATATCAAAAGCAATCGAATTGGCCAGTCGCACGGAGGTAGTATTCAGATTAACGTTATATGCAATCAGAAAATTTCTGGCCCCGATGGCTGTTGCCCCGGAACGTTCGTTAAAAGTCACAGGACCGAAATCGGGTTGCCATCCGGCAGTTTTCATCTTCTCCGCCAATCCTTCGTATTCTCCGGCGCGACAATTTGCCAAACTCTGACGTTTATCCTCAAACGCGGCAAATTCGTAACAATAGACCGGAATATTTAATTGATTTCCAACTCGTTTTGCCAAAAGTCGCGCATATTCAACCGTCTCCTCCATTGTGATATCCGAAACCGGTATAAACGGGCAGACATCGGTCGCACCAAACCGGGGATGTTCTCCCTTGTGATACCTCATATCAATCAGTTCCGATGCCCGTTGAATTGCCCTGAATGCAGCTTCAACAACCTGTTCAGGTTCACCTACAAACGTGACAACCGTCCGGTTTGTTGCATACCCCGGATCGACATTCAGCAGCCTGATCCCCTTAACACTTTCGATGACATCAGTTATCTGTTTTATGATGGAAAGATCACGTCCTTCAGAAAAATTGGGGACGCATTCGATAAGTTGTTTCATAATTAAAATCTTTTATCTATTTTGTAATAAACTACTTCTGTTCTGATATTTATAGCTTTACATCTATCCTAAATTTCAATATGCGGCGCATAGAAAAGTATATTTCATTTTAAACATGCAGATGCGCCTTTATTTGCCACTTATCTCTTACCCCGGGTTTCATTCCCTTCGGTCATTTACCCGGGGTTATTGAGATTAAACACCTTCAGTGTTATGACCTATAAGTCAAAAAAATCAGGCTCACTCCTTCGCCAATTCACTCTTCTTCACAATTTCATTTCCCAAATTGTCGAATTGTCAAATTAACTCATTGACTAATTCTCAAATTCATTCACTCACCTTTTCTCCTCTTTTCCATACCATTGAAGGTTTTAAACTTCCCTGGTTATAAAGAATCTCACGGTAGTCGGAGGTTGGAAAACCAATTATATCTGCCAGTAATCCAATTCTTAAAATGCCCCGATCTGTCAAACCAAGTGCTGCTGCAGCCCGAAAAGTGATACCTGCCAACGATTCAGCTATTGTCATTTTCTCAAAGATACCCAAAATTGCGGTTTGCATCAAAAGATCGCCCATGGGGGCTGATCCAGGATTCCAGTCAGATCCAATCGCAAGCGAACAACCTGTATCCAGGAGTTTCCGCGCAGGGGCAAACTGACAGCCTAAACCGAGCGAAGCACCTGGCAGGACTACCGGAATAACGGTTGATCCGGCCAGCAAATTAATTTCATGATCATGAACCAATTCAAGATGATCGACAGAAAGTGCTCCCAACTCGCAAGCAAGTGAAACCCCACTAGCCGTGAACTGCTCACCATGAATAGCCAGATCAAACCCCATTTTTTTTGCCGTATTCAGATAAATTCTCGCTTCGTCTTTTGTAAATGCTCCCTCATCGATATAGATATCGACCCTTTTGGAGAGTTTCCTCTTCATTACTTCAGGAAGCAATTCATTAACAACTATTTTCAGATAATCTGACGGACTGCCTTCAAAGTCAGCAGGTTTAATGTGTGCCGCCAGACATGTCGAAATCAGATCAACAAGGAGTTTTTGATTCACATTCCGAATCACTTCAAGCATTTTAATCTCGCCTTCGGCATTTAAACAATATCCGCTTTTCACTTCAATCGTGGTAATACCATTTTTGAGATGATTAGTTGCTCGTTGAGTAAGCATTGCTTCAAGTTCGGTTGTGCTTGCTGCCCTTGTTTTTGCTACCGTATCGCCTATTCCTCCGCCGCTTTGGGCAATTTCGAGGTAACTTTTCCCGGCTAACCGAAGCGAATAATCTTTTGCCCTGCTTCCTGCCCAGCAAATATGGGTGTGCGGATCGATCATCCCAGGCATACCAACCATATCTTTTTCAATACGATCAATTTCAAGATCCCGGAATTCGGAACAAAGCTGATCGAAATTTCCGGTTTTTACAATTATCCCTTCACTTACCACCACCCCACCATTCGGAATGATTTCAAGTTGCGAGTCATTCACACTTCCTTTCAACGGAATCGTATCCATCGTTAAAAGCTGGGAAAATGGACCTATTATTTTGGTTTTCGCCATATGTTTACATTCGATTGGACGGGTAATAATTAAAGTTGATATTCCGTTTAAAATCTGTTTTTCATTTAAAACCAAGATCAAACTTCTTCAAATTCTGTTGTGCTTCGGGATATCCTGCATCGTTGTGTCTGAAAATTCCCATCGCAGGATCATTGTACAACACCCGACGGATACATGCTTCAGCCCTTTCGGTTCCATCGGCAACAACCACCATACCTGCATGTTGTGAATAGCCCATCCCGACTCCTCCGCCATGATGGAACGAGACCCATGTTGCTCCGCCTCCCGTGTTAGCCATGAGATTCAGCAGTGGCCAGTCAGAAACAGCATCACTTCCGTCCATCATTTTCTCGGTCTCCCGGTTGGGTGAAGCCACTGATCCGCAATCGAGATGGTCACGGCCGATGACGATTGGGGCTTTTACCTTTCCCTCTTTCACCAAATTATTGAACAGCACTCCTGCCTTTTCGCGTTCACCCATTCCAAGCCAACATATCCTTGCCGGGAGTCCCTGGAATTCCACATGCGATTCAGCCTTCCGTAACCAGCTGATCATATGTTTGTTATCAGGAAATGCTTCAATTAACGCACGATCGGTTGTTCGGATATCTTCAGGATCGCCCGATAATGCGACCCAGCGAAAAGGTCCTTTCCCTTCGCAAAAGAGGGGGCGGATAAATTCAGGAATAAATCCGTTGAAGTCAAAGGCATTCATTTCGCCACCTTGTCTGGCCATTTCACGAAGGTTATTCCCATAATCGAACACAATACTCCCCTGCCGCTGCATCTCAAGCATCAAACTAACGTGTCGAGCCATGCTCTTCATCGACAATTCTTTGTATTTTCCCGGATCATCTTTCCGAAGCGCCTTTGCCTGAAGTAAGGTAAGATCATTCGGCACATATCCGTGCAAAGGATCATGGGCAGAAGTCTGATCGGTAACAACATCGGGAACGATTCCATCAATCAGTAACTGCTCAAGCGTGTCACCAATATCAGCCACGAGTCCGACAGAGATCGCCTCACCTTTCTCTTTTGCCTTCATAACCATTGCGATGGCTTCATCATATGACCAGGAAATATGGTCAATATAGCCCGAGTTCAACCTCTTTTTTATTCGCTCAGGATCAACATCGACACCAAGGAAAGTCGCACCAGCCATTGTTGCTGCCAAAGGCTGAGCCCCGCCCATTCCGCCAAGTCCGCCGGAAACAAGCAATTTATGTTTTAGGTCACCCTTAAAATATTTCTCACCACAAGCTACAAAAGTCTCGTAAGTTCCCTGCAAAATCCCCTGAGTTCCAATGTAGATCCAGCTTCCTGCGGTCATCTGGCCATACATCATTAACCCCACAGTCTTCAATTTTTCGAAATGATCCCAGGTCGCCCAGGCTGGGACAAGGTTGCTGTTCGCAATAAATACCCTCGGAGCTTCGGGATGCGTTCTGACAATACCTACTGCTTTGCCAGATTGAACCAACAAGCTATGATCTTCATCCAGTTCGAGCAGACATTTAATGATCTGCAACAACGCTTCAGGATTCCGTGCCGCCTGTCCTGTGCCCCCATAAACCACCAATTCTTCGGGGTTTTCGGCTACCTGAGGATCGAGATTATTGAGCAGCATCCGCAATGGGGCTTCGGTCTGCCACGATTTTGCATGCAGCAAATTTCCTGTCGGAGCTTTATAATTGGGATGGGTGGCATATTTTTTAATAAATTCCGAATAGTTCATGTTGCTCGTTTTTAAGATTGATTTTCAATTTTTTAGCTGCATTTCCGGAAACAGTCACCAACGTTTTATTTTTGACCAGATCAATCGCTTTATTCATTTCTTCCGACATAATGTGATCCGATTCGGCAAAAGGGATGGTCTGTCTGACAAAATGATGGCACTCATCTATAATTCCGCCCGATTTAAGTGGTTTTCTGAAATCGAAACCCTGCGCTGCGCAAAAAAGCTCAATTCCCAGTATTTTCTCAAGGTTATCAATCACCATCAACGCTTTGCGGCCACTGATCGAACCCATGCTCACATGATCCTCCTGTCCAAGCGAGGTAGGAATACTGTCGGCGCTGGCAGGGAAGCACAAGCTTTTATTTTCGCTGACCAAAGCGGCCGTTGTATATTGCGGAATCATAAACCCGGAATTCAAGCCGGTTTCGCGCATCAACAGTTTTGGTAATCCTTCAATTGTATCATTGAGCGACAAATAGATGCGTCGATCGGCAATGTTCCCCAATTCTGCTGCTGCAACCGTTACGTAATCGAGGACCATGGCCAAAGGCTGCCCATGAAAACTTCCGCCACTGATTGAACGGCCATCCTCCAGAATAATCGGATTGTCGGTAACAGAATTCAACTCAATGTTTAACAGCTCTTTCAGGTGAAGCCAGGCATTTCGGGAGGCCCCATGAACTTGCGGAATACACCTCAGAGAATAGGGATCCTGAAGTCGGGAGCAGTTTTTATGTGAATGCACAATTTCTGACTCGCCAATAAGCGTCCTCATCCGTTCGGCAACGTATATGACTCCCTGATAAGGCCTTAAGTCATGCAGTTCGGGAGAGAAGGTTTTCACTGAACCTAACATGGCTTCTAGGTTCATCGCGGCAATTAAATCGGCATTATCGAGGCAGTTCTGCAATCGCTCGATGACCTTAACCGCATGTGCTGCAATAAACTGAGTACCATTTATCAGTGCAAGACCCTCTTTGGCACCAAGTTCAACAGGAGCCATTCCCAGTTTATTTAAAAGACCGGCCATTTCTGTCACTTTACCTTTGTAGTAAACCTTCCCATGTCCGGTCAGAGGAAGAAAAAGATGGGCCAGCGGAGCCAGATCCCCTGAAGCGCCAACTGAACCCTGTGATGGAACAACAGGTATAACATCCTGATTAATATGCCAGAGAATCCTTTCAAGCGTCTTCATTTCAATGCCCGAATAACCTTTCGCCAATGCATGTACTTTGAGGATCATCATCAGTTTGGCAATCTCAGGGCTAATTGGATCACCAACTCCCACACTATGGCTCTTCAATAAATTAAGCTGAAGTTTTTTGGTATCAACCTCCGAGATAATTGTTGTACAAAGCGGACCGAATCCGGTATTGATGCCATAAACTATTTCATGATTGGAGACGATGTCATCAACGATTTTCCGGCTTTTCACGATCCGTTCGGTTGCCAAAGGCCCAATCGATCCGACAATTTTACCGGATGCCATTTGGAGCGCCAAACCAACGGTAAGTGTATCTTCACCAAAACAGAAGGAATTTCGGCTTTTTTTATCTATTTGCTTCATAACAATTTAGTAGAATTAGTTTCGAATTTTACCGCAAGTTTGCAATAGTTCAATTCTGGCATAATCCTACGAATTATTTAGAGATCTACAAATGACAAAAGCCGGAATTACCCGGCTTATAAATATGTTATTGAAGTAGTTAAAAAGAAGGTTTAAGCTTACAGGAAGCAACTATTTTTCACGAATCGTTTACATATCTTGCAAATAAACTCTTTTTTACTTTCTTCCCATTTCCTATCCCTAAATCAATAAGCAAGCTTAGAACCTGGCTGAGGTTCGATTTGCGGCGCATACAGAGGATTCGTTGCAATTTACCTTTGCAGATGCGCCGTGATTGTATTGCATATCTAACCCCAGGTTAAGCTCTCTGAGATCGCTCACCCAGGGTTAGATTGATAAAATTCTTTCAGCGTTGAAGAACGAATATTCAATTCAGAATCAATACAGATCGATTTACTGTTACGTTTTCATACTAAGCTTTCAACCTAAAAAAGGCCGTGCAGCTGGGCGTCGATACGGTCGATCACCTTACTCAAATCTTCTTTATTTTCAGCAAAATTAAGTTCGTCAATATTAATGATCAACATTTTACCAAGACGGTACCGTGTGGCCCATGCTTCATAGCGTTGGTTCAGTTGCTTCAGATAATCGAGCCGGATGGTTTCCTCATAATCCCTCCCCCGTTTTTGAATTTGCTGAACAAGCGTTGGGATGGATGCGCGTAGATAAATAATCAGATCGGGCGCCTGGATCAGTTTCCCCATCAGATCGAAAAGCGTATGATAGGTCTCGAAATCGCGGGTACTCATCAAACCCATTTCGTGAAGGTTCGGTGCAAAGATTTCGGCATCTTCGTAAATCGTACGATCCTGAATCACTGTTTTGCCGGAATGGCGGAAATCGATGATCTGACTAAACCGATTGTTTAGGAAGTAAACCTGCAAATTGAACGACCAACGTTGCATATCGTGGTAAAAATCATTCAGATATGGATTTCCATCCACCTCTTCGTAATGCGCTTCCCATCCGAAATGTTTGGCCAAAATTCCCGTAAGGGTGGTTTTCCCGGCCCCTATATTACCGGCAATCGCGATATGCATTGTAGCAGCTTCTTTTTTCATTTTTGTATTTAGTTTTTATTTTAGAGTTTTATTAATCCGAAGCAAACTGTCAAGATATTCCCTGTTATTTGACAATCGGGGGACTTTATTCTGACCACCCACCTTTCCGCGTTCGCGCATCCACTGCATAAAAGTACCGGAGGCAACAGCCAATACATGTGGCATTTCGAGGGTAGCATTCTTGTGTCTTTTGGCTTCGTAATCTGAGTTTAAATCCTGTAATTTCAGATCAAGAATTTTTGTAAACTTTTCAAGGTTGTCAGGCTTCGTATCAAATTCTATCAGCCATTCGTGAGCCCCTTTTGCCTGACTTTCGCTCATAAAGATCGGTCCTGCTGTATAATCACTGATAATTGCTCCAGTAGCTATGCATGCTTCTTTGATGGCTCTTTCTGCATTATCGATAATCACCTCTTCACCAAAGGCATTGATAAAATGTTTTGTCCGGCCAGTAATCCTCAGTTTATAAGGATCTTTGGAGGCAAACTTCACGGTATCGCCAATCATGTAGCGCCAAAGTCCTCCATTTGTAGAGATCACCATCGCATAATTGACTCCTATCTCCACCTCCCACAGTGGTATTGTTACCGGATATTCATCGTCAACATTGCATGCCTCGATAAACTCGTAGAAGACACCATAGTCCAGCATCAATAGCATATTAGCACTTCCAGGATCATCCTGAATTGCAAAGAAACCCTCAGATGCATTGTAGGTCTCCATATAATTCATTGTTGCAGAAGGAATAATCCGCTTATATTGCTCTCTGTACGGATCAAAGGCGATTCCCCCATGCATGAAAAGTTCAAGATTAGGCCACACCTCAAGGATATTCGATTTGCCGGTATATTCAAGAATGTGCCGTAATAGTACCAGGAACCATGAAGGAACCCCGGCAAGCGAAGTAACATTTTCGTTGATGGCCGTTTTTGTGATTTGTGCAATCTTCTCTTCAAACTCAGGAATCAGTGCGATATCAGTAGGTGGTGTGCGATGAAAATCGGTCCAAAATGGAAGATTCTCTATCATAATCGCAGAAAGATCACCATAATAGGCGTTATTACTCATATTTGTCACCTGATGACTACCGCCCAAAGTCAGACTCTTTCCTGAAAGCAGTGAGGCTTCCGGATAATTGCGATAGTAAATAGCGAGCACGTCTTTCCCTCCTCTGAAATGGCAATCGTCAAGCGACTCTTTCGAAACAGGAATAAATTTACTCTTAGCATTGGTTGTTCCCGACGATTTGGCAAACCATTTCATTGAACCAGGCCAAAGAACATTTCTTTCACCCTGAATCATGCGGTTGATAAGCGGTTCTATTGTCTCATATCGGCTAACTGGTACATTCTCTTTATAAGACTCCCAAGATTTAGTATTAGCGTAATCGTATTTTTCGCCCCATTCGGTGCTTTTTGCAGTATTCAGAAGATTAAAGAGCACCTCCTCCTGTATCTCGCGGGCATGCTCCCTATAGAGATCTATTTCGTAAATGCGTTTATAGTTGATCCAGTTAATAATCGAATTGACAATGGCCATGCTCTTTATTAATTTGAATTATTCGGATTAAATTTAGTAATTTTCCGCAAAATAGCAGATTGCTTAAGATAACTCTAATAAATTTATTGCTACAAATTTAAAATAATTCTGGTCATGAATGTGTTAGATATCGTACTTGTAATTCTTATTGTTGGTGCTACTATCAAAGGTTTCGTCAATGGGTTTTTTGTGGAACTTGCCTCAATCGTCTCATTAGTATTGGGAATATGGGCAGGTGTTGAATTTTCAGGCCTTGTTCAGCAATGGTTGTCAAAATACCTGACCTGGAGCAACGACTCGATGCGCCTTGCAGCATTCATACTGATTTTTATTTTTGTAGTCATTGTGGTTCACCTGATTGCGACCCTTACCGAAAAATTTGTACAAGCAATCGCACTAAGCATTTTAAGCCGGATTGCAGGTGGTATTTTCGGAGGTTTAAAAGCAGCATTTATCCTGAGTATCCTGATGATCATTATCTCAAAAATCGAGAATTTTACGATTACAATCATCCCTGAGAAATCAAAGGTGGAATCAAGGTTTTATGGTCCGATAGAAAATATGGCGCCCAATATACTTCCGTTCCTGAAAGCTGAAAAGGTGCAAACTCCTCCGCCACCATCCAAAGGCATTACAATCTAGTTTACCCTCTAATTCTTTTCAACCTTCTTGTTTTGTTTCACTTTTTCGGAAAAATCTTTCCAGAACAACTTGTGAAATGAAAGGCTGTTAGATTTGACCAATAGCTCATTGGGGGAGAAAGGACTCCCGGCTACTGTCGTTAATTTTGATTCGGAATTATATAGCACCGATGGTTCGGGGTGAAATTGAACACCAACAACATTCTTAAATTTAGCGTGTTGCAATCCTTCAACGACCTTCCCGTCAATCGATGTTGCCATAATTTTTAGATTTGATCCGAGATGGCCAACAGCCTGATGATGATAGCTCAATACCTTTGGCGTGGGTGCCCCCGTAAGTGCGGCAATTTCACTGAGATACCCGGATTTTGAGAGGCTGATTGGATGAAAATTTCCGCCCCAAAGATCATCAAGTGGATATAATGGTGTCGTATAACTGCGATGCTGATTTTCAACGGGCTGAGCAGCTACCTTTTCCAACGTATTCAGATGATATATTTCAAAAGGTATGTCCTGAATGAGCGTTCCTCCGGCTGCCACATTCATGGTTTGCATACCCAGACAAAAAGCCCGGATGATAAAATCAGGTTTCTCTGCTAAGAATGGTTTGAAGTCCGCGTTCCGACTCCCGCCAATCAAATGAAAAAACAACGAGGTCTCGAAATAATGCCGATAGGGATCGGTCACGACTGTGAGCAGGTTTTGTTCTTCCCCATAAATAGCTGCTGGTATATCCGGACCACCAAAGAAAAGTATCGCATCTGACTCTTCAAACAATTTCCGGAAAGCCGGGGTGCAACTATTTTTGCGGTAAATGTCCTCCGGCTTTAATTCACTCTCAATTTTATGAAGTATGTAATTCTTTAACGAATGTTCAGCCAGGTACTTTTCAGAGGCGGAATAATCGTAAGCTTCTTTCGCATAGTAAACACCTACCATCTCAACATCAGGAATATCGATGATCTTATTTTCTACCATCCACTCCATATTTTCGATATTACTCACTGTTGGATGAAGCAGAACAAGACGATGTTGTGACTGCCCCTGAAATGACACGAGGAAAACAATGGACAACAGTATAAGCAATTTGACTTGAAATCCGGCTCTTTTCATTTGAATTGTATTTGAAGGTTGAAAAATAGCATATTTAATACTGAAATCATAATTGTATCTTTGCCCGATTATTTTGGGTTAAATTCCACAACGTTAATTTATTAACCATGGGAATTTAATAGAAGACCGAACATTTATTTAATAGTTTGAATTATAATTATTTAACTACAATATAAAATGAATTTTGTTGAAGAATTGACGTGGAGAGGCATGATCCATGACATGATGCCCGGGTTGGAAGACCAGTTGAAAAAAGAGGTTACCTCGGCATATGTTGGGATTGACCCGACTGCTGACTCATTGCATATCGGGCACCTCGTAGGTGTAATGATGCTCAAACATTTTCAGTTGGCAGGACACAAACCCATCGTTTTGGTGGGTGGTGCAACCGGAATGATCGGCGATCCGTCGGGAAAATCACAGGAACGTAATCTTTTAGATGAGCCAACATTGCGTCACAACCAGGAATGCCTGAAAGTTCAGATTTCGAAGTTTCTTGATTTCGAATCAAAGGGTGCCAATGCTGCAGAGATGGTCAATAATTACGACTGGATGAAAGATTTCACCTTTCTGAATTTTATTCGGGATATTGGTAAACATATCACCGTCAATTATATGATGGCAAAAGATTCTGTCAAAAAACGGCTTGATCCCGAAAGCGGTACGGCAGGTATGTCATTCACAGAGTTTACTTATCAGCTCGTGCAGGGAACCGATTTTCTTCATCTTTATGAAACAAAGAACTGCAAACTTCAAATGGGCGGTTCCGACCAATGGGGAAATATCACCACCGGAACAGAACTTATCCGCAGAAAAGCAGGTGGTGAAGCCTTTGCACTCACTTGTCCGCTGATTAAAAAAGCCGACGGTACAAAATTCGGAAAAACAGAATCTGGTAATGTATGGCTTGATCCGGTAAGAACATCTCCTTATACATTTTACCAGTTCTGGTTAAACACTTCCGATATTGATGCTGAAAAATACATCAAAATATTTACCATTTTACCAAAAGAAACGGTCGATCAACTCATTGAAGAGCACCAACAAGCGCCACATCTACGGCAGCTTCAGAAGGTTCTCGCCAAAGAGGTTACCTGCATGGTTCACTCTGAGGCTGATTTCAATTTAGCAGTTGAAGCTTCGGAAATTCTTTTTGGAAAAGGAACTGAAGATACGTTACGCAAATTGGACGAAGCAACCTTCTTATCTGTTTTTGAAGGTGTTCCCCAATTCGAAATTGCCAAATCTGAATTGAAAGATGGAATTAATATTATAGATCTGCTAGCAGAAAAAACGACCGTCTTTCCATCAAAAGGGGAAGCTCGGCGTACTATTGCAGGCGGTGGAGTGGCTGTTAATAAAGCAAAAGTCGAAGGACCGGATGAAGTAGTCGCATTATCGAAACTAATCGGAGGAAAATACCTTCTGGTTCAAAAAGGAAAGAAGAATTATTTTCTGTTGATCGCAGTTTAATCTTCATTTAAACAAATGGAACGACCCAGCAAACAATTAAAATTACGATGAGAAAATCGATGCTAAAAATGCTCTCTTTTTTTCTGTTGATAAGCGGAGCAGTACAAGCACAAAAAGCCAAAACCCCCGAATCGGTTCAGGAGAAAAAGATTCAGTCGCTGGTCAAAAAGATGACTATTGAAGAGAAAGTGGGTCTGCTTCACGCCAATTCCAAGTTTTATGTGGCAGGAATACCACGCCTCGGCATACCCGAGTGGGCTTTATCCGATGGTCCTCACGGTGTTCGTGCGGAGATTAACCGTCACGACTGGGGTTATTCAGGATGGACAACCGATTCCGCCACCTGTTTTCCTCCGGGAACGGCTTTGGCAGCAAGTTGGAATCCTAAACTTGCCTGGGAACGTGGAATCGTGCTTGGGGAAGAAGCGCGCTTCCGTAAGAAAGACGTACTACTCGGGCCGGGCATCAACATTATTCGTTCCCCCCTCTGCGGACGTAATTTCGAGTACTTAAGTGAAGATCCGTTCCTGATCTCTGCAATGACGGTTACATATATCAAGGCATTACAATCCAAAGACGTAGCTGCCAGTGTGAAACACTTTTTGGCTAACAACGAGGAAGAGAACCGCGTCCTTGTTGATGTAACAATGAGCGAACGCGCATTGCATGAGATCTATCTGCCAGGTTTTAAAGCAGCAGTGGAAGAAGGCGGCGCTCTTACCGTAATGGCAGCTTACAATAAATTCCGTGGCGACTGGTGTTCAGAAAACGAATACCTCGACCGGCATATTCTGCGCAAAGAGCTGGGTTTTGACGGCGTACTTATGACTGACTGGAATGCTGCTCACAGTACCGTGAAAGCAGCTCTGTCTGGCCTCGATCTCGAAATGGGCACTGATTTGAAGGATTACAACGAATGGTATTTTGCGAATCCGCTTATCAAAGCTGTGAAAGAAGGAAAAGTACCGATGGCTGTCGTTGATGAAAAAGTTTCCAACGTGCTGCGTGTGATGATAAAAACTAAAATGCTCGGTGACAAAACACGCGAAAAAGGTTCGATGAATACACCTGAACATCAAAAAGCAGCATACAATTCTGCAGCAGAAGCAGTTGTATTACTTCAAAACCAGGAAAACGTTTTACCACTTGACTTTTCAAAACTGAAATCGATTGCAGTGATCGGCGACAATGCCACCCGTAAACACACTAGCGGTGGATTAAGCTCCGAAATTAAGCCTCTGTATGAAGTTACTCCACTTGAAGCATTAACCAAAAAGTTTGGAATCAGTTTGAAAATCAACTTTGTTCAGGGCTACGAAAAACAATCCACCTTTAAAAATGAAAATAACTCCGGTCAGTCGGACACAAAGAAAGTCGATTGGAAATTGATTGATGAGGCCGTTGAGGCTGCGAAAAAATCGGATGTTGCAATCATTTTCGGCGGATTAAACCACGATTTTGACACTGAATCATTTGACAAACAAGATATGAAATTGCCTTACGGACAGGAGACGCTGATCCGCGAAGTGGCCAAGGTAAACCCACGTACAATTGTGGTTATAATTGCGGGTTCGCCGGTTGAACTAACAGGGATCGTTAACCGTGTCCCATCTATTCTTTGGGCATGGTTTGGCGGAATGGAAGCTGGAAATGCAGTAGCTGATGTGCTAAGTGGGAAAGTAAACCCATCGGGTAAAATGCCTTTCACACTGCCTGTTTCCCTCGAACAATCACCTGCTCATGCGTTGGGAAATTACCCCGGTCGCAACCTGAAGGTGAATTACGAAGAAGACATTCTGGTGGGTTACCGCTGGTTCGATACGAAAAAGATTGTTCCGCAATTTCGGTTTGGATATGGACAATCTTATACCACTTTTGAGCTTTCGGACCTGAATACTGACAAAACGATTTATGGTAAAGATGAAATCGTTCATGTGAAATTCAGCGTCAAAAACAGTGGTTCAAAATACGGCGCAGAAGTAGCTCAAATTTATGTGAGCGATCCGGTTTGTTCCGTTATGCGTCCAACCAAGGAGTTGAAAGGTTTCGAAAAGGTATTTTTACAACCCGGTGAAAATAAAATAATTGAATTGGCAGTCAAAGTGTCCGATCTTGCCTTCTACGACGAAAACAAAAAAGGATGGACGGTTGAACCCGGCGATTTCCTCTTTCATTTGGGAACATCTTCAGGCGATATTGGCCAAACCGTTAAGGTTGTGGTTCAGTAGAAACACAAAAATGAAGAGGAACTATATTATCCTAAAATTGGGGATAATAGTTCCGCTTCTTCTTTTTAGAATTTAAATACTAAGCTGGTAAAATTGACTAAATCAATTCTGCGAGTTTTTTTATTTCTGTCCAACGGCTGTCATCCAACTCCGCACCGACAACTTGTATTACCTCTGCGGCCATTATTGATCCGATTACGCCGCATTTCCCAAGATCACATCCGTTTGCCAGTCCGGCCAAAAAACCTGCAGCAAAATAATCGCCTGCGCCTGTAGTATCGATCACAGTAGTTTCGAATGCAGGTATATGCCATTCCTGATTCCCCTGCCTGACAAAAGCACCTTCCTTTCCAACTTTTACAACAGCAATATCGCATCTTGAAGCCAGATTTTTAAGTGCTTCTTCGGGTTGCAATCCGGTAAATGATTTTGCTTCCTCCTCGTTTGCAAATACTATATCTATATAGCTATCAACCAATTCGTTTAGAATAGTCAAATTGGCCTCAACCACATTATAGCTGGCAAGATCGAGTGCAATTGTAAGTCCTGCCAATTTCGCAGCAGAAGCAGCAGCTATAATTAAAGGCTGGTTAAAAACCAGGTAACCTTCGATAAAAAACAGATCGTAGCCTGCAAAAAGTTCCGGTTTTATATCATCTGGTCCCATTTCAACAGCTGCGCCAAGGTAAGTAGCAAAAGTTCGTTCACCGCCCGGGCTCACAAAGCCGACCGCACGACCTGTAGGAAACTCGTTTTCTTTTAGATTTACATCGATTCCCCGTTTGAGCATATCGTTTTTGAATAATAAACCAAGGTCATCTCTTCCGATCATGCCAACAAATCCGCACTCAACGTCGAGTCCGGCGATCCCATTTATGGCATTTGCTACCGAACCACCAGTGGCAATTTTAATATCCAGATGTGAAATCTCTTTTTGAATCATGGCCGAAAGGTCACCATCCACCAGCGTCATCCCGCCCTTAGGCAGATTTAAATAATTGATAATCTGATCATCCTCAACCAAGACCATAATATCAACAAGCGCATTCCCAATTCCCAGTATTTTCAAATTACTCATTACAAAGATTATTTTCAGATTATTTTACAAATATATTTCAGTTTATTGAAAATCTTACTATTTTTGCAACGCCTTAGAAGAAATAAGTGATAAGGCAAAAATTTAATGTATTCCTTAGTAGCTCAGTTGGTTAGAGCGGCGGACTGTTAATCCGTAGGTCGTAGGTTCAAGTCCTACCTGAGGAGCTTAAAAAGGCTGAAATCGAGTGATTTCAGCCTTTTTTTGTTTTATCCTCTCCGAAAATCGACGGGCCAGGTCAAGTCAAGTATTCAATTTCAATGCCCCTCCTTGTCCATTAAAAGCTTTTTCACAACATCATCATAATAGGGTTTTTCTTTCAGGCTTGAATGAGAACCAGGGAAGTAGAGAATATCCACTTCGACAAAATTGGGAAAGCTGAAATCACGCATCACCACAGCACAACGCATATCATTGGAAAGGCGAGTATTGTCAATCATTGGAAACTGAAAATAATCTATTGTGAATTCCTGAGTTACCATGTTAATAAACTTGTCGTTGACAGAGGTTTCAATATCCAGCCTCACATTAACAGTTTTTTCATCCACATTAAATCCCGAGGCTTTTAGAAATACAACTCTTTTATAAACACTATTTGAGTTTCCAACTTTGATCGTATCATAAAACACCTTAGAATCTTTCCAGTCCATCGCAAAATCCTGAGAAAGTCCAGGTTTATACTTGATCGAATCGCCCGGAAAACTAATAAACATCGTCTCACTGGCAGCGGCGCCTTCAAGGCTGGAAATTTGCTTCGAAATAACATCGCCAGCCATTTTATACAACCGCTTCTGGTAATCTGTTTTGAGCTGGATGTTTTTTTCCAAGGCAATTTGCCTGCTCATGTAAACAAAAAGGGGCATCAGGTTGAGCGACTCATGGAAATTATAGGCCAGCAACTCGAGCTGCAGGATATTTTCATCCAATGAATGGGAATCTTTGAGAATGGTACCAAGAATCGAGTTGAACATATCTTTCCTTAGGGCGCTTTCAGATTGCTCCCGACTGCTCATTAATTGAGTGTAGAGACTTATTTTGGCTTCATTGTTCTGTTTGTTATTCAGATATGAAGAACCATAATAACTTACCAATGCAATTGTCAACGCGGTAATCAGGCCGCCAATAGGTTGCATGACAATTTGTATCTTGTCCCAAAAATCCCGTTTTTCTATTTTGGGCACTAGAGGCTCTTCAGTATCCATTTGTCACCAGCTTTATTCATCAATAAATTGTAACGAGTTGACTTGTTTGAGGAAAAAACCTCAAAGCTAGCATCCTTGTATCCGGCAACTTCAAGTTTAAATTTCCCCACTTCCTTGATTGTAACCGTAAAGTAACCGTTTGCATCAGTTGTCGCGGAGGCCAATACTTTGTCATTTTGCTTGATTTGGACAACCTGATTTATCAATGGTTTTCCATCATCACCCTTTATTGTTCCATAAATATCTCCCGCAAATGATAGAAACGGGACGAACAATAAGACTAAAAGAAGTATTGTTGTTGTTTTCATAAAGTCTTTATTTATTATAGTTTAACTTACTAATTCTTAATTGAACGATAACAAACATAAGCTAAAAAATGGAATAATCCTATAACTGTGGCATATTTAATTCTTCTCTTCCTTGTTTGAACAGCAATGTTTACATCCATCAAACGATGGTGAATTCATCTCAATCGTCAATACATTTCAAATTTTCTGTCACTGGAATTATCCATTAATTTCCAGTGTATTATGATTTATCATTCAGTTATTCCAAACGTTAAGCCAGTTACAACAACTTAGAATTGTTGCACCATTTGAATAAAAGGGAAGCATAAAAGGATGAAATCGAAAGATCTCAGCCTTTTATGCTTTTAAATTCACTGTTCGAATTTTCACAGATTAAGGCAAGGTTACCGGTTGCAGTCAACATTCATGGAAGCGTACAAATACAACCTGTCATTTAAGCACTTCCGGTCTATCCTTCCGAATACCACTTAATTTGCTGTGATGTGCGCATGATAATTGCCAGAATTATAAACAGTCCGATGCTTCCTGCTAACAGCGCGTAATCCTGCAACTGTAAAATGGTAAACAGGAACAAATACAAGCCCGTTTGTAAAAGCGTTACCCAGGCCATCATTCGTACATTTCGCAATATGGTAAAAGTATACCATGAAATCAGCGAAGTTACGGCGACGGCCGAAATCAGATATGCCCAGTTGAACCCGGTTTGTTCACCGATAGAAGTCAGGAGCGCATAAAAAATCAGCAGTGCAAAAGCCACTAATGAATACTGGAACGGATGAATCCTGAATTTGCTCTTAATTTCAACGAAAAGAAAGATAATGAAGTTCAGGGCAATAAACAAGATGGCATACTTTACCGAACGCATCGATTTTTGGTAATGATCAACCGGAATGAGAAGTTCAACACCTAATTTGGCCTCGTGTGCGTTGTATTTCCTGTCGGTCCATTGCTGCGGAAAATTTCTGTTCATGTGGGTCACAAGCCAATCAGCCGTAAATCCTTTTGCTGTAACCTGACGATTTGCCGGAAGAAAACCACCGGTAAAACTTGGCTGTGCCCAGTCTGACTTCATTGTAACTTCAGACGTTTTCCCCAGCGCTTCCACCGACAGATCCTCCGACCCATTTAAAACCAGCTCTATTTCAAAATTCATAGGCTTTTTCAGGTCAACAGAATTTGCTCTTATGGTCATTCCTGACTGGAACAAATCGGTATCGGCAACGCCCGGTTCAACCTTGATTTTCTGACCATTTAGAACCAATTCCGGCAGGTTTTTTATACCACGCATATCTGAAACTCCGATGGTGAAATACGCGGCACTCCAGTTGTAACTGGCATTTTCAAGATCCAAAAGTGATACATCAGGTTGTGCAAACGAGCCTTTCAATTTGAGTTTACCTTCGTAAACCACGACTTTGTAGATCCCACGCTGCCTTGTTTCCGGATATAGAACCCCATCTGTTTTTAATGTTTCAGGCAGGAAATGTGCAACCCCGCGTCGCTCGTGATTTACCTGATTATTCTCCCCCGGTTCCATCACTGAAAACGGTACATTCAATACAGGACCGGCAACCACCTGCCTTCCTCCCCACTGCGCATAAAGTTCATTTTTCACCTTTTGGCTGAGAGCAATTCGCTCGCTAATAACTTGTTGTATTAAAAACGACGGGATAAGCAGCAAAATGGCCAATCCTGAAACGATGATCATCTTAACACTGTAACTGTTCATGAACTGTTGAATACCTCTTGTTTCCATGGCTTTAAATTTTAAAAGTACTTTGCCTTACAAAGTAGATAGTTAAAAAAATTATTGATTATTTATTAGTTTTTCAAGTGCCGACAAATGCTTGCGAAACAAATCCCTTCCACGATCGGTTGCCTTGTAGGTTGTACTTGGCTTCCGTCCAATAAATTGCTTCGAAACCAAAATGATTTCCTGTTGTTCCAAAGCTTTCAGATGACTGGCCAGGTTCCCGTCAGTCAATCCGAGCAGTTCCTTCAGCGCATTGAAATCAACAGTGTCATTCACCATAAGTGCTGACATGATTCCAAGCCTGATACGGCTTTCAAATACTTTCTGAAGGTTTGAAATTGGATTCTTCACAAAAAAATATTTACTGTTTAACGATTTAAATTATACCATGAAAACTGCAACTGTATTAACGTTCGTGCCTGTAATACATTACTGTACCATAAACGATGTGCATCAAGCCAAAACCTAATGTCCAAAAAAGGAGACCGTGATTAATGAAGACACCTGCCAGAATACCCAACACAATTTCCGTCAGTCCAAGGTAATGAATCTCGCTAAAAGTAAACTTCCCTGCATTTACCAGCGACAACCCGTAAAAAATCAGCATGACCGAAGCAACAAGCTCCAAATTGTTTTGAAACACCAAAATCAGTGTAAAAATTCCACCTGAAACCAGCGGAATCATTAAATGGACGAGTAACCGTTGGGTTAAGTTAGTCCAAAACCGTTGACCGGCCTTCTTTGCCTTCCTTAGTGAAAAGTAAATCGCCCCCAAAGCTGCAAAACCAAGAACCAGTATCGCATCCAGTGCAAGATAAAACCTGATGTCTGAGGTTGACCAACCAACCGGAATACGCATGTATGCATCGTATTGAAGGTGACCCGAATCCAGTATAAAAAACCATGCAATTGCGGCTCCTATCATAGCACATACCCCAGCAAAAATGCCAGATAATCCGCTTAGTGACAAATATTTGGAAGAACGCTCCATGATTTCACGAATGGTCTGAAGATCTTCCTTCGGATTTGTTGAATTAATTTTCATTTGAAAGTACTTTGAATTGCAAAGTTATAAATCAAAATTGAAAATCCAATAGATTGGACAAAAAAACCGAAAAATTTTCATTGGGTGAAGAAAGGATGTAACGAATCCCCTGCCTGGACATAAATTCACCATACTATTTGAATTCTCACTGCAATTGAATGAGTTTAATTCAAAATTTAAGGTAGAAAGTAAAAGTCGCACTTTTCAAAGTATCAAAATAAACTGGCAACACGTTGGAACGACAACACTATTGCCATATAATCTACGACTCAGTAGATGTCAGCACAACCCAAAAAAACCTGATAATCTTCAGTTGGATCCTGAAAAGTTTAATCTATATTTCGCACTTTATAAATATCTGAAAAATGTACAAAATATTATTAACCATCGGTTTGTTTTCCGTACTGACTTTAACCAGCCTGGCTCAAAATGTAAGCAAAGGCAAAATAATTACTGAATTAAAGGGTAAAGGTTTTTACATTGAGTCGATCATGAAGGATGTGACTGCCGTTGAGGAAAAACAGGCAGAAAAAGAGCCGTATAAGCGCTTTGAGATGGATCAGTCGGGCATGGATTTGCCCAATGATCTAACCTTATACAAAACAGCTTGGAGCAACCCATCCAAGTCGCAGGGAAATGCCGGAACATGCTGGAGTTTTTCAACTATCTCCTTTTACGAATCGGAAGTGCTGCGCCTGCAAAACAAAAAGATAGAAATCTCTGAAATTTATACTGCCTATTGTGAATACATCGAGAAAGCCCGCCGGTTTATTGAAAAGAGAGGTAATTCAGTATTTTCAGAAGGATCAGAAGGAAATGCAGTGGCCCGTATCATGAAAATGTATGGCGCTGTTCCTGATGAAGCCTATACCGGATTAATCGATGGACGAAAATTTCACAGTCATGCAAAAATGGTGGAAGAAATGACCGCTTTCCTGAATTCAATGAAAACCTCGAATGCATGGAATGTAGAATATGGTTTGGAAACCATCAAATCGATTATGAACCATTACATTGGTGTTCCGCCAACCGAATTTGTAGTTGATGGCAAAACTTTTACCCCGAAAACTTATCTGAAGGATTACCTGAAAATCAATCCGGATGATTATGTGGAAATACTTTCCTATAAACAGGAACCTTACTGGCAACAGGTTGAATACAAGGTGACAGACAACTGGTGGCACAATAAAGAATACTACAATGTTCCGCTTGATGATTTTATGGATGCCCTTAAAAAAGCGATTAAAAGCGGATATACGATGAGCATTGGTGGTGATGTGTCAGAATCGGGTTTCAGCCGCGAAACTAACTGCGCATTGATTCCTGATTACGACATTCCTTCAGCTTATATCAATGACGATGCCCGTCAGTTCAGGTTTTCGAACGAAACAACCACCGATGATCATGGGATGCAACTGATTGGTTACCTTGAAAATTATAAAGGTGCCGGCAAAGATTGGTACCTGATCAAGGATTCAAGTTCAGGATCTAGAAATGTGGGTTCAACCAACCCTAATTTTGGATATTATTTCTTTCACGAAGATTACATCAAACTGAAAATGATGGGCTTTACGGTTCACAAGGACGCCGTAAAAGATTTGCTAAAGAAATTCAAGTAGTCAAAAAAAAAGGTCCAAACCGATTGATTTGGACCTTTTTAATAATTTCAAGTATTATTTCAAAATTTTTGTTGTAACGTTCTTAATACTGGTTTCAATCCCTTCAAAAGGTTTTCCATTACCTTGATTATCATCTTCAACGATGAAACATTTCGCTCCGGCAATGGCTTTGGCTGCCAGGATCTTCTTGAAATCAATCACACCTTCGCCAACACTGCATATATCGTCCTTTATCACGGTAAAGAATGGTGGCTGATTGGTCTTCATATCTTTAAAATGGAGAAGCTGGAATCTTCCAGGATATTTCTTGAACATTTCTACCGGATTCTGACCAGCTTTACAAGCCCAGAAAAGGTCCAATTCCATTGTGATCAGATCAGCATCCATTTCCTTTAAGAATATATCATAGTAAGGTACTATACCGTTGGTCTTGAGGAATTCAAAATTGTGGTTATGATAGCCAAACTGAATACCAACGCCTTTCATAATTTTACCAACCTGATTACAGTCTGCAATCATCTTTTTATATGCTTCGACATTACGGTCGGGCTCTTCGATCCAAGGTTTTATACAATACTTAACCCCAATTTCAGCATGTGCATCAGCCATTAGTTTGGCTTTATCCATCGTAATATTTGCTGACTCAACCTGCGAGTGACTACTATAGCATACCATACCTAAGTCCTTAACAATCTTCTTAAATTCCTTAGGTGCATAACCATAAAACTTGCCTTCCGCATAATTAGCCAGTTCAAGATTTACGTAGCCCATGGCCGAAACTTTTTTCAATGTCCCTGGAACATCAGCGGTCATCGCATCACGAATGCTATAAAGCTGTAGACCAACCCCAAAGCTTTTTCGGTCAATCGCGCTACCTGATTTTAATCCTGCAGCACCTAATAACATCATACCGACCGATCCTGCAGCTGAAATTTTTAAGAAATCCCGTCTGTTTTGCATAATTCTTAATTATTTGAGTTTAAATTTAATTTGCGGTGAAAATATAAAAGTAATACTCTCATTTCAATTTAAAAGGTTTTCATCTTATTTGTTTTTCAATTTTGGAATTTCTTACCAAAGAATTACAATTTACCAGTAAACTTATTGAAAATAAAAACAATCCTTTTTACCTTTGTCACTGTTTAGTTTAGCATTTGAATTTTATTCGGATGACAAATTTTAAATCCAATCACAATCTCACCACAGAATCATTTCTGGTCACCCGGCAGCAGAAGGAGGCGCTTAACGGGCAAAAAGCCTTTGTAATCTGGCTTACAGGCCTTTCATGTTCCGGAAAATCAACTATTGCCCGATTTCTGGAAGTAAGGCTGTTTAATACTGGTCTCCGTACCATGATCCTCGATGGTGATAATACAAGGATGAGCATTAACCGCGATTTAGATTTTTCAACGGAAGGTAGGGCGGAAAATATCCGAAGGGTTGCCGAAATGGCTAAGTTATTAAATGATGCAGGAGTTGTGGTAATCACAGCTTTTATCTCTCCTTTCAGGAAAGACCGGGAAATAGCAAAGGAGATCATCGGTGAAAATTGCTTCATAGAGGTTTTTGTGGATGCACCAATTGAAGTCTGTATCCAAAGGGATACGAAAGGATTGTACCAGAAAGCATTGAAAGGTGAGCTGAAAGATTTTACCGGTGTCAGTAGTCCTTATGAAGCGCCTCTGCAACCAGAATTGACAGTTCACACAGCCATTCAAACACCCGATGAGGCGGTTTCTCAAATCATCAACTACCTGTCTTCTGAAAATTTAATCTCGTTAAATTTCTAACTAATTGTTATAAAACATCATCCGTGGCTTTATAATTCCATTGGCGGATGTATTTTCCCCACCTTTCTTCTATCTTTTGAAAAGTATCATCTTGAAACTGATACTGAAAGTTCTGGTAATCCTTTTCCATTTCCAATTTCAATTTTAAGTCATTCGCTGCTAATTCGAAGTGAAGAAGACCTATTTCGGAATATATCTTTCGTATGACGCTGAACGAATCCGCTTTTAATTCCTCGTATGAAATCTCAACCAGGTTTCCGTCCGGAATCAATTTTTTGTCCTTTTCATACTGATCGGTAAGATATATAAAATGCTTAAAAACAACTTCGTCCAGCTCTTCATCCGAAATTTTCTGAACGCTGTAATAGTTGAGTATGGCTCTTTTCCACATATTCCGCGTGGAATAATACAGGTGAAATGGATTTCGGTAGATATAAATAAATTTAGCCTGCGGAAACAATTCCAGCAACACTTTGATCCGCTCCGTGTTTGGCGGACTCTTCAATACCAGTTGCTTTCCTTTATTCTTGAAAGTGGCATATTTAAGCGTCTTCAAATATTCCCTTTTCCATCCGTTGAGATACTTTTGATTCATAAATTGAGGTGCGCAATTCAACCAGTCCCTCCAGCGTTTGGGGAAAATAAGCCCCCAGTAGGCAGAATAGGCGGATGCCTTATTCATCAGATAATCATCTTCTTCATCCGGCTCAGAAAGCAATACGATGCTGTTATGAAAGAAAGGATTTTTAATTCTGAACAAATTTATCAGGCGTTGAAACACGGGTTGCATCTTCTCACCGAAAAGAAGATTTGAATTTGAAAACAATGCATCATAGTTTGTTAAGCAACCAAACTGCTGGTCGCATACCATTAATTTCTGCAAATAGGTAGTGCCGCTTCTGTAGTGACCAAGTATAAAAACAGGGTCTTTTGAAATGCCGGTTTTTCGTATTCGCCGCCCGAAAATCAGAGACTGGAACAACTCGAAAGGAAGCGAGAAAATGATCTGAAGATAATATCCCAGGAGCAGGAACACTCCTTTAAAAGAAATGCTTCCGCCCAGATATACTCTGCGGGTAAATTCAATAAAAGGGATGTTTATCATCTGTTATTTATTTGACTCAAACCAACCTTGAAAACCGTGCATTGGAATATGGGAAATCAACGCCCATGGCAAAAAATACAATGAAGCCGCCAATGGCCGCTACCCAAACGGATGCCCAGTTAAAGCCAGCATTAATAACGGTTGGTTCAATCTGGATCGTAGTCAGAAAGATGCCGGTAATCAAAGCGATGATCGCGGTCCACTGATACAGGTGAAGCCCACCAAAGATCGGAGTTTGCACCTCTCCACGAAAAGCTTCCTCCACAAAACGACCAATGCTGGTCAGAATCAGATAAAGGCCGAAAACTAAAGGCGAGGAGCAACTGCGAATCCAAAGCGTGAACAAAAATATTCCAATAAAAAACAACCATAAAATAGAATAGAGTTGAGTCGGATGGATCAATTCTCCTTTCAGACCCGAAATATTGCAAACTCTTGATCGCGGATGTGAAAAACGGATTCCGATAGTAGGATTACTAATTTGACGCCCATGGCAGCACCCATTTACCAGGCAGCGCAACCGTCCAAAAGCCTGAGCCCATGGCATCGAGACCGAAGTGACACCCAATACAACCCAAACATTAAGTCCCATTAACCAGATCGCAAGGCTTCCAAAGAGAATTCCAACCAAACCGCCGTAATATCCGAAGGGCCGTTTCAGCTTTGCAGAACCTTCGATGATCTGGGCCCAAAGGGCTCCGCAAATTGTCAGCAATACTGCATAAACCAAAAGTGCCAGCGCATAATCCCTTCCTGCTAAAATACCGGCAACATAAATTCCAAAGAATGCACCGGTTCCGGCATAGAAACCGTGATTAATTACCCGGACCTTTCCTAACACCCATTCTTTCCATGAATTGGCAATTTTTTCAGCGGAGTTCTTCAGGAAAATCCAAATCTTCAGATAATTCGCCGAAAGAAGAAATATCAGGACTGAACTCGCCAGATGAAGGATTGCAGATCGACTATTACTTAATTGAATGACAACAAGGAATGACGCGACAATTGTGAAAAAGACGGCAATTGGTATCGACTGTCTGTACATTGCATTCATTGAGATAAATATCAGAAATATAGGAACCGCAAAAAGAACTGAATCCTGAGTTGGAAGATATTGTGCACCAATTGAGGGATACAATACGGCAATGAAAATAGAGTAAGATAAAGCTACAAACCCTGAAACCTCCCATTCCCGCAGGGTATCTTTTCCTTTTATCAAGAATGGGGAGAATATTAATAAAATAACACTCAATAATGTCAAATAATGATGCTCAAGAATAGGTAGAATCCGTATTGACTCTCCGAATAACGGAGGCACTGCTCCATTCAATTTTTCGATGATGAAGTTGCTGAGAACTAAATAGGAACCCACCCAAAACAACGATGTCAAACGATCTCTTAAATCAGGTGAGTCCGTTTTACTTTCAGGATAATCCAATACAGTTCTGATCGATTGATCAGAAAACCGCTTCTTCAAATCAATTGATTCGTGTCCCAACACAAGTGCAACCATTGCTAAAATCGTTAATGGCGTGACCATCCAAACTCCGCTCGGCGAGCCTGTAAAAATGAAATAGCCAATCATTAACAGGCCAAATCCCCAATAGATTGGATGTCGGAATAACCGATAGGGACCTTTTGTGACAAATACAGGCGGAGGGTAAGCATTCATGGGCAACCCTTTGCCGTAGTGTATTAACGCGAACATTGCCCAAATCATAAGGAATCCACCTGCGACAATCAATATCCCGCCAGCAATCTTTGATTCAATTACTGGCAATTGAATGATCTGCCCGGTATATTTTGCCCAAAACCATAAACCGGCTGGTATCAGAATCAGAAAGGTAATTCCGTAAAAGAACTTGCCAAAGACCAGATTGATGTTTTTCATTTCTTAATTCGCATTTTGTTATAAAAAATAAGCAACGCCAGAATCAAAAATCCGGTACCATACAGTATGCTGTAAAATCTTGGCCAGGTACCGGAAAAATCAGTGAACGCAGCAATGATTGCTGATTGGGAGGGGAAGTAGGCTGGCAGGTAGCGAATAACTACATTGTTATGTGCTTCAGCATAATACATGGGATTTTGAAGCCACCCCGAATCAATATTGGCCAGCATAACAATAAAAAATACGCCTTCCAGCTTACCTTTTATCAGGCTGCCAATTGCCAGTCCGTAACAACCGTAAACGAATCCGATTAACATCAGTCCGAAAATAAACATTGGAAGATGCATTACTGAAACGAAGGCACTTACGAGCAAACCAATATAAACAGCGATCGTCAGTATCATCAGAAGAAGGGCAAGCAAGTTGGAAATCAGCAGTTCAAAAGGATTGTACCCGCAGATTACAAGCCGGCGGTTAACATCGTTTTCTATCTGAATGAGATTGAGTGCCAGTAAGGATACCAGGAATCCGGAAGATGTAACCGCAAAAAATATTAGGGCAATTTTCTTCAGGCTTTCCCTTATTAATACACTTGTATCAAGCGAGGCAAGCCGGAATGGGATAAACCTTGTCGGAGCAGTTAATTCAACGATGGTAAGAAAAACAACCGGTATTACCAGAAGCGCGATGAGAATGATTCTTCGCCGAAGCAACATTCTCAAAATCATAATTAATGCGGTTATGATTCTATTAGCGTTCATATTAGCTCTCCTTCTTCAAGGTTAAAAACTTTGTCAAACCGGTCCTTTTCAGCGAGAAAATGTGTAACAACAAGTATGGCACACCCCTCTTTCCGAAGCTGATTCGTGTAATCCCAGAACCTTAAGTAAGTATCCCAGTCAAACCCATTATAAGGCTCATCCAGAATCAACAATTTAGGTTGATGCAGGAGTGAAATCGCAAGATTAAGTTTTTGTTGTGTTCCGCCGCTTAAATTGGCAATTCTTTCTTTCCGGTATTTTTTGAAATTAAAAACATTCATCAATGATTCACTTCGGCTGAATAATTCTGCATTTCCCATTTCATAGGCTGCCGCGAAGTATTTTAAATTTTCATCTACTGTAAGTTGAGAGAATAGCAATGTTTTTTGCGGGCAATATCCAACTCTGCCCTCAACCAGTATATTTCCATGGTCCGGTTTCCATTCGCCAACAATGATTTTCAAAAGCGTCGATTTTCCCGATCCGTTTTCGCCGACAATTCCATATAATAAAGATGAGTTCATTTCAAATGAGACATTCTTCAGGACTTTGTTCTTCCCAAAGGCTTTGGAAATATTTTCAACTTTCAGAATCATGGTTGAGAAGCTTTGAAATTAACCAGTTCATGAATCGCCATTCCACCGGCAATCGTTTTGCCTTGTGCCTGAAACTCACCTTTACTGAGCCATTTAATTTCGTCGGCCATTAAGAAACTTAATGGTATTATCTTGTTGAATCCAGGGATCAAACGGATCAGGTTTTCAACGACCGAAAAAATCTTCTTCTCTGATTCAAGTACGACTCCCCGATCAAGCTTCAAAACCAGGTCTTTCTCCGGTATTGAAATGTGATCATCTTCAATGATGCAGTTTTCTATTTTCTCCCCGTTCAGCCAAAGCCATTGCAGCTTCTCTTTTTCCTGGAGTTCAATCCATACCAGGTTGATTCCATCCGAACCAAAACGGCCCCACCGCAATTCGTCCATCGGAATTTTCCATGGTGGAACGGTGAGAATTAATTGTTCCGCATAACCTTTTCCTTCCAAAACCCGGTCATTTATTCTCAATTGGACTTTCGAGGCAGGCTGGTAGCATTTCCAATCAAGGTAACCTTCTTCTAAATCAAGCAAACGGGTTTGAATCGTCTTTGCTACAGACTCCCACGTCCCTGATAATCCGAATTTTGAATCGCTCCAACTAATCAGGTTATTGCGCATCTCCGGAAACTGAACATTGCGAAATCTGGATTTCAGACGTACTCCGGATGCGCTATCATATCGTAACCAACTCGTGTAAGTAGTTGTCAAACCATGCCATGTCAGTTTCGCCGCATAAAAAATCATTGCCTCTCCGTTTTCGCCGGTAAAGTCGAGAAACCATTTGTTTAGGTGGAAATTTCCACCCGAAGTGAGTCTTTTTTCTTCCTGATGCATGACTTTTTTTCTGGATCCTTTGTTCAAGTATCAAAAATACGATTCAAGATATTCTCCTCCCGAAAGGGCTAAGACTTTATATCTGAAAAGCTGGAGATACCGCAAAAAGTACGGTATTTCCATCCTCTGGTTTAGAGCATTTGACGGAAAACTTTCGAACGCATCTGCTTTGTCAGTTGGCAAGGTTTTGATGCCATTTTTAAGGTTGTTGTAATGTTAATCAGTGAACCACATTATTAGTTGGGTGAGAATAGGTTGTCTGCAAATTTTTGTACTTTTATTCTATATTTATATCAGCCAACAGTGTATAAAGTTACAAAAAGAATCAATTCGATGCAAAGTAATTTTTCCTGACAATTTATTGATGGATAATTGAATCCTTTGGACTTCCAAAAGAGTATAAATTGGAAGTAAGCGGATTTTAAAGGAGGTAATTCATGGAAGCACACCCTATTATACCAGACGAACTTCGATTTGCAATAACCCGCAAGTGTAATGGGGCTTGCAGGCACTGTTACAATCAATCGGGAAAAGATATCGACAGGCTTTCGTCAGATGATTTCATCCAAATAATAAAAGAGGTACATTCCTTAAATCCGAATATGGATCGGATCACGCTGACAGGTGGAGAGCCGCTGAATGAAAAAGATAAGGTGCTGAATATCTCACGGTTCGCAAAATCATTAGGCATAAGGGTCCGGTTGGTTACAAGAGGATGGGAATTGAATCCAATAATTTGTAATGAATTGAAAGAGGGCGGAGTTACCCGGATTCAAATCGGTCTCGATTCATCGGGTGATTCTGGTTATGAGGATGATTATCAGAAAAAATGGGATACTTACCATAGTTGGTTGCGCGACGATGAAATGGGGTTCAACAAAACTATTGAAGCCATTAAAATTGCCATTAAAGCCGGGATGGATGTTTCTGTCAGGTATTCCTTGTGCCGTTCTAATTTGAATGATGTGGTCAAAACCTATCAGTTTGTTTCATTGCTTGGCGTTTCAAAATTCAAATTCAGGGTTTTGTTCCCCGATGGCCGGGCAAAAAGAAGGTTGCTCAGTGAATTCATTTCAGGCGAAGAGATGGCGAATGCCCAATACGACTTAATCCAGTCGTCAAAAGGGAATAAAACAGTTGTCGAAATTACCCAGCCTTGCTTGTACACGCTTCCGGGGCGATTGAGTTTATCGATTTACAGTCACCACTTTAATGCATTTAAGGAGTCATGCCCTTGCGGTACAATTGCAGCTTACATTGATTCAAACGGGGATGTCAAATATTGCCTTTTTGATGAGAATGCATTGGGTAATGTTTGCGATGGTTCATTTTTGGACATTTGGAATTCAGGTTTAATGAAAGAAGTACGGAAAGAACGTTGTCCACTGGACCGATCCGGATCGGACTGCTCTTCTTTCAAGCAATTATACAGCCAATTCAATGACTATCACTCTTTCATGAATGCCTATATCAAAGAGGCAAAAGAAAAGAAACTTAGCAACGATTAGAATAACATCAGTCAGAAATGAATCTGATCCATGCGAGAGATGGATAATTCTGTTCCTCCGATGAATAGTCGCTGTAATACTGCCAAAATCATTACCAATAACTACAATTGCTTCTTCGGCTCAATACCGAATGTAAAACCACCGTTTACCCTTTCAATCAATTCTGGTAAAATATCCTGGTATTCGCCAACAATACCAAAATCAGCAAAATGGAAAATAGATGCTTTGGGGTTATGGTCAATCGCAATGATTTTCTCAGACTCCTTCATTCCGGCAAGGTGCTGTATGGCTCCTGAAATACCTACAGCGATATAAACTTTCGGGCGAATCGTTTTCCCTGTTTGTCCAACCTGATGCGCATATTCGGCGAATCCTTCATCAACCACTACACGACTGCATGCCCATTCTGCTTTTACACCCTGTTCTTTCAAGGCTTCAGCCAGTTTTTTAATCAATTCCAAACCGTCACCGGTCGCACCTCTGCCGCCTGAAACTACTATGTCAGCTTCAAACAGGTTTTGTAAACCACCCTCCCCGCGAACTGTTTTGAGAATTTCAACCGTGAACTCATTGTCAGTCAGAGTCGGTGTGAATGTCGACAAAATACCTGTGCGTCCTTCCATTTTGGCAGGCACTTCAAAAGTTCCGGCGCGGGCAGTTGAAATCTGAGGATAAACAAATCCCAAAATAGTAGCCAGCTTGCTCTCACCATAAGTTGGCCGGCGTGAAAAAAGAATCGGTTTATTGATCAGTTTTTCTTTGCGGTTGATATATTCACCAATTTCAAGTCCGGTACAGTCAGCTGTAACGCCACTGCCGGTTTTCATTCCAATACGCGGTGCGAGTTCGCGACCGGAAGTTGTAGCTGCAAACAAGGCAATTTCAGGATTACGTTCTTTAATTACCTGGTAAAAAATAGATGAGAACGGAAGTACCAGGTATTCTTCAAGTTTGTCATCTTCTACAACGATCACCTCATCCGAGCCATGTTCAAAAAGGATTTTCGCCTGATCTTTTACATTTTTACCAATCAGCAGCGTCATGATTTTTGTGTCGTTTCCCAATTCATTCGCCAATTTACGTGCAGGAGTGAGTATCTCGATTGAAGGACGAGTAATTTTTCCGTTTGCAATTTCAGCCCAGGTAATTATACCTTTTGCGCCGTTTCTGTTGTCGTAATAAGGGAAATCAGGAGCCTCAGAAACCTTTTTTTCTGCTGCTTCCTTCTTCTCAAGCACATTTCCCCCTTTCTTGAAGTTGGAAATCAAGTTGTCAACAAGCACTGCATCGTCATGTCCAACCGACATTGTTATCGGAGCCCTTTCGCTCACGATGTTCACTACATTTGATACAATCGTAGGTGAACCGCTCAACCCGATCTTCTCGGTTCCAAGTCCGATATCAGCTATACCGAAAACAGTAATTTGAGCGTTACGTGCTTTTATTGCCCCGGTTAGTGACGGTTTCCGTGGAGGAATCCCGGTAGGTGTCAGCGAAATAGCACAAGGCATAGGCAATTTCATCATCTGATAACCACCTTCGATAATGCGTTTTGCAATTACATTTCCTTCGCCATCCGATTTTACACTTTCAACAAAGGTAGCTTGCGGAATGCCTAAGCTCTCGGCAACCTGAGAAGGAACGTGAGCGGTATCACCATCACTGGTTTGACGGCCAGCCAAAACGATAAAAGGTTCTTTTGAGTCTTTGGTAAAACCTAAATGTTTGAGCATGGTTGAAATGGCCAAACCTGTGGCATAGGTATCGCTACCTCCTAATTTACGATCGGACAAGAGGTATGCTTCATCATAACCCATTGAAATGGCTGTGCGTAAAGCTACTTCGAAAGATTGCGGTCCCATGGAACAAACAATCAAACGGGCATCGGGATTTTGTTTTTTAAGTTGTAATCCGGCTTCAAGACCAAACTGACAGTCAATATTGATAATTGACTTAGCCTTTGTCCGGTCCATCAATCCATCGTCTCCCATTCTCATTTCGGTAGGGAGTGGTACTTGCTTTATTAAAGTTATAATTGTAAGAGCCATTGTTCTTCGTTTTTAAAATTACATATTCTGAAATTCGGGACCATTGCCACCATTAGGAACCGACCAGGTAATTCCGTCGCCAGGTGTTTTGATATCGCAGGTTCTGCAATGCATACAGTTTTCGGCATGAATCCGTATCTCCTGATGCCCGTTTTTATCGGTATGAAGTTCATACACTTCCGAAGAACAAAAAAACTGTTCTGGGGCACCATATTGTTTGATATTGATGGTATTAAATGATTCAGGATTATTTATTTTAACATGGACCACCTGTTGCTCATCGTGATGAACGCCGGAATAAAAGACATTTGTAGCTTTGTCGAAAGTAAGCACTTTGTCAAATTCCAGTTTCCCTTTGAATCGCTCCTTGAAGGGTACCCCTTTAAATTCTTTCAATGTTTTAGTTGCTTCCCTGTCGGGGTGCGATTTTAATCTTCCGAAGAATCCGGCTCCTCCGGTAATCAATTGAGTTCCAAAATGGAATGAACCTATGATGAGGCCTTTTGAAAACCCTTGTCTGAAATTACGAACCGGGTACATATCCTTGTAAATCAAACTGTCTTTCATTGACGATTCGTACTGGCTAAGCACACTTTCCGAGAAATCATTTTTACTCAATGCTTCGGCAGCAGTTTTTGCGGCCAGTATACCTGATGCAATAGCCAAATGTATCCCTTTTAGTGAAGGCATAGCCACCAGTCCGGCACTATCTCCCACTATGAGTGCATTGTCGGTAAAAGGTTTAGGAATAGAATAGTATCCGCCTTCGGGAAGGGTTTTGGCACCATATTCCACCAGTTTTCCGCCTTTCAGAAATTTTGAAACAAACGGAGTTGTTTTCCAGACATTGAAAGCATCGTGGGTATCGAAACCCGGATCTTCATATTCAAGACCGACCACCAGTCCGACAGCCACTTTATTGTCATTTAATCCATACACAAAGCCACCGCCGAATTCTTTCAGATTCAGAGGATAACCCATTGTGTGATATACCTCCCCCGGTTTGATATTTCCTTCGGGAACACTCCACAATTCTTTACATGCCAATGAATAGATCTGGCAGTTTTTGCCTTTATCGAGTTCAAATTTTTCTATCAGTCGTTTAGCCAATGGTCCCCTTGTACCTTCGGCAAAAATGGTCAGTTTTGCTTCAATCCGGGTTCCCGGCTGAAAATTCTCCAGTTGATTTCCAAGATGGTCAACACCCGTGTCAATGGTTTTGGCACCCATCACCTTTCCATCTTTATACAGGATTTCGTTTACGGAAAATCCGGCATAGATTTCAACACCCTTTTCTTCCGCTTTTTTTGCAAGGAACCGGCAAATTTGTCCTAACGAAGCCGTGTAATTACCTTTATTACTCATATATGGCACATGAACCGGTAACTTGAAATATCCATTCTCAGTCAGTATAACCGTAGAATCGGTTGTTACTTTGGCATTGAAAGGTATTTCACTGAAGTCAACATCTGGCAACAGGCTTTTGAAAACATCCGCTTTGATAACAGCACCCGACAAAATGTGGCTTCCGATCGCACTTCCTTTTTCGATTAGTAATATTCTTTGGCTCTGACCTTTTTGCTTTAAGATATCGGCTAAATGAATTGCCGTGGCTAAGCCGGATGGTCCGCCTCCGATTATTAGTACATCGGTTGATACCGTATCAGCATTATTCATTTTTAGCCCTCCTATAATTATGGTGAATTTATACAAAAATAGCTTTAAACCCGAATTCGTATTTTTCAAGTCCGCGTAAACTTACAAAATAGTTCCCCACAAGCAGGAAAAAAGAGATGGAATAACAAATAAATTTTTGCCAGATCGTTCTAATAATTTAGAATAGAATCTATCATTAAAAGAATTGGAGGTTTTACCTAATCCTATTCTCCTGAAAGATCATTCAATGACTCATCGAAATGGAAGTTCTACCATGTTTATGGTATGCAGAATGACAGGAAACAGGTATTGTAAACTCCTGCGAATAAGAACAATATTGCAAAGTGTTTTTCGGTGGTTCAGAAGAAGCGGTAATGTCTGAAACCCGAAAAACAAATCAATATTGGAATCTACAGGCAATAACAATTATGAGCAACAATTTTGCAACACCTCTTTCGGCAGAACAATCTGATACTTTCAGACAGCTTACCAATTCTTTAAATGAAGTGCAACTGGCCTGGATGTCTGGTTATCTGGCTGCAATAACTGCACATAATGGAGTCCAGACTCCCGTTCCGTTTAAAAATGGAAACAATAAAATACAGGGTCTTAGCCCAATTACAATTCTTTATGGTTCACGAACCGGGAATGGCGAAGGATTGGCGAAGAAAGCACAAAAGCTGGCTGTTGAATTTGGTCTGACAGCGATTTTAAAGAATATGGACGACTACAAACCGCGTGATCTGCAATCAGAAAAAAATCTGCTTGTGATTGTTTCAACACATGGCGAAGGTGAACCGCCTTTTGCTGCCAAGGAATTGCACGAATACATATTCGGGAAACGTGCATCCCGGCTCGAAAACGTAAACTTTGCTGTATTGGGGCTTGGCGATTCTTCTTACTTCCAGTTTTGCCAGACCGGAAAAGATTTTGATCTTCAACTTGAAAAGCTGGGTGCCAAACGATTGGCAGATGCGGGAAGCTGTGACGTCGATTTCCAGGAAACCGCCGACCAGTGGCTGAGATCAACTCTGCCACTTTTTGCTGGTTCCACAGCAAACAAACTATCAGTCGCTTTATCTGAAAATGTTGAAACTCCTGCTTCACAAAACTATTCAAAGAAAAATCCCTACCAGGCAGAATTACTGGAGAAAATCAACCTGCATGGTCGTGGTTCAGAACGGCAAACCCTTCACATTGAACTCGATGCTGATCTTCCTTTTGAGCCCGGAGATTCGGCTGGAATTATGCCGGTGAATACGTCGGAACTTATTACCGAAGTCCTTACTGCTTCAGGTTTAAATCCTGATGAAGAGGTAGAAATCAAAGGCGCAAAAATCTCACTTTTTGAATCCCTTAAACGCGAATTTGAGCTTTCGAAAATAACGATCGATGTCGTAAAACGTTACCTCGAATTTGCTCCAAATGAACAGCTGGATTCCATCTCACAATCACAGGAAAAACTGCAGGAATACCTGAACGGCAGGGATATTGTCGATCTGATCAATGACTTCCCTGTAAAACTTTCAGCACAGGATTTGATTAAACTTCTGAGACCATTGCAACCAAGATTGTATTCCATTGCATCAAGCCCCAAGGCCAATCCCGGAGAATTGCATCTTGCCGTTGGCGTGGTTGAATATGAAAACAACGGAAGAAACCATCACGGTACCTGTTCCAATTACCTCTCAGATTTTGAAGGATCTGAAAGCAAAATATCCGTTTTTATTGAAAAAAACCCCAACTTCCGCTTACCCGAAAACGACGAAACACCCATCATCATGGTTGGTGCCGGTACGGGAATAGCTCCATACCGAGCATTTATCCAGCATCGAGAACAAGCTGTAAAACAAGGCAAAAGCTGGCTGTTTTTCGGAAATAGGAATTTTGAAAGCGAGTTCCTGTACCAGACCGATTGGCAGAAATTCCTGAAATCCGGGGCGTTGTCCAAAATGGATGTAGCCTTCTCACGTGATACCGACAAACGGGTTTATGTGCAGCACAAATTACAGGAAAATGCGACTGAAATCTATCGTTGGCTCGAAGATGGCGCTCATTTCTACATCTGTGGCGACATGAAAAAGATGGCCTCTGATGTGCAAAATACACTCGTATCAATTGTGGAAAATCAAGGTGCAATGAGTAACGACAGTGCGTTGGATTACGTCAATAAAATGCAGAAAGAAAAGCGGTTACAACTTGATGTTTATTAATCAAAATTTAAAATGGAAGATAACAACAATATATCAGCGCCACCAAGTCCGATTGAAATCATCAAGGATAACAGCAACTATCTGCGGGGAACCATCACCGAAAGTCTGAGCAATCCGCTCACAGGTGCATTGCAGGAACAGGACCAGGTGCTGATCAAATTTCATGGCACTTATCAACAGCAGGACCGTGATCTTGATGACGAACGAAAACGTCAAAAGTTGGAACCGCTTTACAGTTTCCTTATCCGCATTCGTGTTCCTGCCGGGATCGCAACTCCTGCTCAATGGCTCGCGCTGGATGAACTGGCCGATAAATATGCAGATAAGACATTCAAATTCACCACGCGACAGGCTTTTCAGTTTCATGGTGTGTTGAAACGCAATCTGAAAACCACGATGCAGAAAATCAACAAAACCTTGTTGGATACGTTGGCTGCCTGTGGTGATGTGAACCGAAATGTAATGGCATCGGCAAATCCGTTCGAGTCGCCCCTTCATGCAGAAGTGGCCGAAGATGCAAAAAAGATTTCAGCCTATCTCACGCCTCAAACTGCAGCCTATCACGAAATCTGGCTCGACGGGAAACTTGTTGAAGGCGGCGAAAAGGAGGAAGAGCCACTTTACGGAAAAACCTATCTTCCACGAAAATTTAAAACAGCTATCGCGATCCCTCCGCGCAACGACTCCGATGTATTGTCTAACGACCTTGGTTTTATTGCTATTATCGAAAACGGACAACTCACCGGATACAACGTAACGGTTGGTGGAGGAATGGCTTACACTTTTGGGAATAACAATACCTATCCCCGTGTGGCTGATGTTGTTGGATATATACCGAAAGAGAAAATTGTGGAAGTGTCGGAGGCGGTACTTGTTTTTCAACGCGATCATGGCAATCGTTCCGACCGCAAAAATGCCCGGTTAAAATACACGATTGACCGTTTAGGCCTCGACTATTTCCGCTCAGAACTGAAACGTACCCACAATATTGAGACTGAAGCTGCAAAACCTTACAAATTTACGACCCTCGGCGATAAATACGGCTGGTCGAAAAGCGCCGACAAACAATGGCATTACACTGTCTTTGTGGAAGGTGGCAAACTTGTTGATCGTCCCGGATATCCCGCAAAAACGGCCCTGCGCGAGGTTGCTAAAATCCATACCGGAAGTTTCATCCTTACCGGAAACCAAAATGTGGTGATTGCACAGGTTTCAGAAAAGCAGAAATCAAAAATCGAAAATATCCTGAAGAAACACAACGTAGTTGATGGCAAAAGTCTGTCACAGTTACGCCAGAATTCGATCGCATGTGCAGCTTTGCCTTTGTGCGGGCTGGCCTTTGCCGAAGCAGAACGCTATTTGCCATCGCTTGTTGATAAACTCGACAAAGTGCTCGAGGCAAATGGTCTGCTGAATGAACCGATTTCCATCCGGATGACAGGTTGCGCGAATGGCTGTGGTCGCCCGTTTTTAGCTGAAATCGGATTGGTTGGAAGGGCACCAGGGAAGTACAATCTTTACCTCGGCGCCAGTTTTGTTGGCGACCGTCTGAATAAACTCTACAAGGAAATGCTTTCCGAAGAGGAAATCATTGCTGCATTGACGCCAATACTTGAAGATTATGCCAAAACCAGGGATCAAAATGAACGCTTTGGGAATTTTGTTATCCGCAAAGGATATGTGAAAGCCACTACTGAAGGAAAAAAATTTCACGACTAAAACATGAATAGAGAAGATCTTGTATTTATGCCTATCTCATTGAATGTGACCAACAAGAAAATTTTGCTCGTTGGTGGTGGTAAAGTTGCCACCCATAAGGGAAGCATCATGGCCCGAATTGTATCAAATGTGACGGTGATTTCACCCAATTTTACAGATGAAATCAGGCAATTGCCTTTCACTTTTATCGAAAAAGAATATGAGAAAACCGACCTTCAAGGTTTCTTTCTGATTTACGTATGCACCGGTAACCACGAGCTAAACAGCCAGGTAAAGACCGATGCCGAAGAGCTTGGGATTCTGACCAGCGTTTGTGATGCGCCAATGCTTTGCGATTTTGTTTCGCCTGCTGTTCATAAACAGGGGCACATAACCATTTCAGTAGGCTCCAATGCCCAAAATGTTTATCAGTCGGTTGCTATCCGAAACCAAATCACACAACTGATTGCCGAAGGAGTTTTAAAAATCGATTAAGCCTTTCACCGGCAATCTTTCGGAACTAAACGAAGTAGATTTAACCTCAAACAATCCCGCTTCTTTGATGAATTTCTGTGTTTTGAATTCAGGCCTACCATAAACATGGTATCCTAATTTACCCATTACAAGGGATTTCGGAAACCTTTTACATACGCGTTATTTGTGATATAGATTTTCTTATCAAAATACATTAACAGATGTCCGATACGCTGAACACTTTGAAAGTAATTACCAGGAATGGTGCACTTGAACTAAATCAGGTGAGCAAGGTGTTGGACCGCTTTCCCGAACTGCGATACAAGTTGATTACCGGGCCAACGGTTGGCTACACGGAGATCCTGTTGCCCGGCGATGTGTCTTCTAAAAATCATTCAGATGAAACTGATCATCAGGCTGTTTTAGAAGGAAAAGCAGATTTGCTACTCCAGTCAGCGTCAGATTTGCCTTATCCGTTACCTATTGGATTGGAGATCATTGCACTGTTAGAGGCCTTGGATCTAGGCGATTCAATTCAAAATAAAGAGCAGTTCGCAATTGTTGCTCTTGCAAACAAACCGGAACTTAGGGCGTTTTTTGCAACGTATGACATTCGAAATCAATTTGGAAAAATAACCCTCGTTGGATTTGGACCGGGCAATCCGGACCTGCTCACGCTGGGTGGCGACAAGGCACTGGCACAATCAGATATCATTTTTCATGATGATCTGCTAGATCAGAATTACCTCAAAAAATATAATGCGGAGAAGGTCTATGTTGGCAAGCGCAAAGGAAGTCATTGCTTTGAACAGGGTGAAATCAATCGGTTGATCGTCGATGCTGTAAAGGCCGGCAAACAGGTGGTTCGGCTCAAAGGTGGTGATCCAATGATTTTTGCCCATGGTGGCGAAGAAGTCGAATACCTTGAGCGCAATTTAATTGAAGTTCAGGTAATTCCGGGAGTTTCATCCGGTATTGCGGTAGCCTCACTTCTTAAGGTACCGCTCACGCACAGGGGAATTGCCTCTTCAATTGCATTTATCTCAGGTCATTCCGAGAAGGTGCACCTTCCTGATGCAGACACGCTGGTTATTTACATGGGTGGTTCAAATATCCGGGCGATCGCCCGAAAAGCCATTGAACTGGGCTGGAATCCCGAAATACCAGTGATGATGGTTTATAACCTATCGTTGACCGATCAGCAGAAATTTTTCTTCACGCTGAAAGAACTTACGTTAACGGAGCAGAAATTTCCAACTCCTATCATCATTGTAATTGGCGAAGTGGTCTCCTTTCGAAATAAGTCAAATACTGAACTGCAAAAAACAAATCTGTCATATACCATTGCAAATAACCTCTCTTTTAATGAATTGGGTATTGGATTAGAACGGTTAAAATCATTCGATTGGCTGATTTTCACCAATCGGCAAACCGTTGGAATTTTCTTCGATGCCATTGAAAAAAGCGGAAAAGACAGCCGGTTCCTTGCCGGAATAAAAATAGCGGCAACTGAAAAAAATACAGTTGCAGCCCTTAAAGAACATGGGATTATTGCCGACATCATCTCGGAATCGTCACATGGATTAATTTCAAATATGAAAGATTTAGGAATTGCTCCATCGAAAGTACTTATTGCCAGCTCAATTCCTGTATTATCCGTTTTGCAGCAAAGTTTAAAAGAGCAGGGATGGGAAGTGGCTCAATTGATTCCCGATCGGAATGTTTCCCGGAAGAACTTAAACCTATTGGCTTCATCTATCGGCAAGACCATACTTCCACCGACACCGGCATATCCAACACCTTATGTTGAAAAAGTAACATTTGTATAAAAGAATTAAACCATGGGACATAGAGAATTAACTCATCTTAAAGAACTTGAATCTGAATCGATCTTCATTTTACGCGAAGTCGCCGCTCAGTTCGATCGCCCGGCATTGCTCTTTTCAGGTGGGAAAGATTCGATCGTATTGGCATACCTCGCCCGAAAAGCCTTTTATCCGGCGACCATCCCATTTCCATTTGTACATATTGACACCGGACATAATTTCGAGGAAACGCTCCAATATCGCGATAAACTGGTAAACCTGATGGGTGTTAAACTGATTGTTGGTTCAGTTGAAAAATCGATACAACAAGGTCGGGTTGGTGAAGAAAAAGGGTACAATGCCAGTCGGAACAAACTCCAAACAGTGACCTTACTCGATACGCTCGGAAAATACAAATTCGATGCAGCAATAGGCGGTGCACGCCGCGACGAAGAAAAGGCGCGGGCCAAAGAACGTTTCTTTTCTCACCGCGACGAATTTGGCCAATGGGATCCTAAAAACCAACGTCCAGAATTATGGAATATATTTAACGGGAAGAAGCAGGATGGTGAACACTTCAGAATTTTCCCTATCAGCAACTGGACCGAGATGGACGTTTGGCAGTACATTCTTCAGGAAAATATCCCATTGCCATCGCTTTACTACACACACATGCGGGAAGTGTTCGAGCGTGACGAGGTCTTTTATGCCGCGTTACCTGCTATTCCGCGTAAACCAACCGAAAAGGTTGTTTGGAAGAAAGTCCGCTGTCGTACAATTGGCGACATTACCTGCACGGGATTAACACTTTCAACTGCAAATACGCTCGAAGAGATCATTTCGGAAATTGCCGGTTCACGCGTTACCGAACGAGGCGGACGCGCCGATGATAAACGATCGGAAGCCGCCATGGAAGACCGTAAAAAGGTCGGATATTTCTAACAAGAAAGTGTTAAATCTCATTATGAGTACATTCAAAACATTTGATTAAAAATCAGGAATAATGCTACAACAAATAAATACATCCGCAATAAAATCCGTTCTGCCTTCCTCACTTCTAAATGAAGAAACCGGTGTGACTTCAGGTTACCTGGATATGGAATTGCTCCGTTTCAGCACGGCCGGCAGTGTCGACGATGGTAAAAGCACCTTAATCGGACGGTTACTTTACGATAGCAAATCGATTTTTGAAGATCAGTTGCAATCGATCATAGATGCCAGCGAGCGACTGGGTGGCGAGGAAGTAAACCTCGCATTACTTACTGACGGACTTCGCGCTGAACGGGAACAGGGAATTACCATTGATGTAGCATACCGTTATTTTGCCACACCAAAACGTAAGTTCATCATTGCTGACACGCCTGGTCACATTCAGTACACCCGCAACATGGTAACGGGTTCATCAACCGCCGATGTCGCAATTGTCTTAATTGATGCACGAAACGGAATTGTGGAACAAACCAAACGTCATTCCTATATTGCGTCTTTGCTACAAATCCCGAATGTGATCCTGGCAATCAACAAAATGGATTTGGTCAATTTTTCTGAAGAGGTTTACAACACAATCAAAACTGAATATCAGATGATTGCTTCGACTTTAAAACTGAAGAAAATCTATTTCATTCCTATATCAGCAAAAGATGGTGATAATGTGGTCGACGTTTCGGCAAATACTCAATGGTACCATGGAGAGACATTGCTGCAACTTCTGGAAACGATTCCTGTTCACAACACTGACAGTTTATTGCCTGCCCGTTTTCCGGTTCAGTATGTAATAAATCCTGATAAGGACAAATTTGTCGATTACAAGGGCTATGCTGGCCGTGTCTCAGGCGGAGTCTTCAGGGTTGGAGACACCATTCTAGCCTTACCATCAAACAGACTTTCAACCATTAAGGCTATCGACGAAGGTCCGGTTGAATTAAGTGAAGCATTCACACCTCAGTCGGTATCAATCAGGCTCGATGGAAATATCAGTATTAACCGTGGAGATTTGCTTGTAAAGGTGAACGAGAAATATCCAAAATACAGCTCAATCATTTCATTACATGTTTGCTGGCTTAATGCGCGACCACTTCGTGTCGGAGGAAAATACATTGTGCGTCACACATCCAACGAAACATTCGCCAGTATACAGAATATTCGTTACAAGGTGAATATCAATACACTTGAAAATATAGTTGACGACAATGTCGTGCAAATGAACGACATTGCCCATATCACCATCAAAACTCAAAAGGCATTGAAATACGATGATTACAGCGAGAACCGGATAACCGGAAGTCTCATATTAATTGATGATACCACATTTGAGACAGTGGGTGCCGGAATGATCGTATCTGATCAGGAAGTCTATTCGTACAATATTTAATTATATTTTTCTATAACTCCGAAATTTTCGTTGTTGATTTTTATTAGTTTTGTTATCAAAATTATTCGTTTATAGCTCATTAAGAAGTTCATATGATTCCATCATGCTACAATTTTGCTCTCGAATATTGAATAGGCCAGACAATTTCGTCTCCCAAAACAGCTGCAGCCTTTAGCGCAAAATAGGGTTCCCTGAGTGACTCTCTGGCGATTAAAATAAGGTCAGCTTCTCCCTTTTTTAAAATATGCTCCGCCTGCTCCACCTCCGTTATCAGTCCGACTGCGCTGGTTAAAATGCCAGCTTCCTTTTTAATTCTTTCGGAAAAAGTCACCTGATAACCAGGACGCCATGGAATTTTTGCATAAGGCACCAATCCGCCAGAAGAACAATCAATCAGGTCTACTCCTTCCGTTTTTAAGATCGATGAAAGCTTCACTGCTTCATTGATATTCCATCCCTCTTCGGCCCAATCTGTTGCAGAAATACGAACAAATAATGGAAGGTTTTTCGGCCATTCGGTTTGAACGGCTTTTACGATTTCCAACAGGAGGCGAATCCTGTTTTCAAAACTACCGCCATAGTTATCGGTTCTGTGGTTACTCAACGGAGAAAGAAACTGGTGTATCAAATAACCATGCGCCGCATGAATTTCTAAAACTTTATAACCAACCCGCAACGCCCTTTGCGCAGCAGCCTTAAAATCAGCAATCACCTTCAATATTCCATCACTTTCTAACGCCTCCGGAACATCATCTTCTGCATTAAAGCCAATGGCCGATGGTGAAACGGTTCTCCAACCACCACCTTTTTCTTTTAATTGATGACCGCCATTCCATGGTTCAGCACAACTTGCCTTTCTTCCGGCGTGGGCCAACTGAATGCCAGCCACTGCACCTTGCTGATGAATAAACTGAACGATGCGTTGCCACTTTACAACTTGTTCATCCTTGTATAACCCGGCATCTGAAGGTGTAATACGCCCTTCGGCTGAAATGGCTGTCGCTTCCTGGATGACAAGGGCGGCACCTCCAACTGCCCGGCTGCCCAAATGCACCAAATGCCAGTCATTTGCAAATCCATCCACCGCTGAGTACTGGCACATTGGGGAAATGACAATGCGATTCTTAAATTCAATATCTTTGATAATGAGAGGAGAAAAGAGTTTTGACATTGCTTATATTTTTAAATTAGATGATTTCTGAACGACCTGATTTTATGCTAAAATAATCATTGCTTTACTTAACGCCAAATTTATGCTTTGTGAATGTAAACTTCCTTATATTTGGCGACTGGTAAATTGGTAAAACTAACTATGACAAAAAAGTACCTGATAATGAGTGCAGTATTACTCACTCTATTCGCCTTCAGAAGTGATAAAAAAGCATATCAATTATTTAATGACGGCGGAAAAGAAATCAACTATTCGAAACTTCTCGAATCAGCAAAAGAGGCAGATATCATTCTCTTTGGCGAGTTGCACGACAATCCGATCGATCATTGGTTGGAACAGGAACTGACAAAAGATCTGTACGCTGATAAAAAGGAAAACCTGATACTTGCTGCAGAAATGTTTGAAGCGGATGATCAGATCATTGTAGATGAGTATCTTTCGGGTGCTGTGTCAGAAAAGACGCTGAAAGATGAGGCTAAGCTTTGGACCAATTTCCCAAGTGACTATAAACCATTACTTGATTTTGCGAAGAAAAATAAACTAAGATTTATTGCGGCCAATATTCCACGTCGCTATGCCAATATGGTCTACAGCAGAGGATTAGAGAAGCTGGACAGTATAAACGGGGAAGCTACAAGATGGATCGCTCCTCTTCCTATCCAATACGACAGTACCCTGACATGTTATAAAGACATTTTTAATCAGGCCAAGGGCCACGGCGGGCAGAACCTGCCTAAGTCGCAGGCAGTCAAAGATGCAACAATGGCTTACTTCATTTTAAAAAATTATTCTTCCGGAAAGACACTTATTCACTTTAACGGTTCTTATCACAGCGACCACCATCAGGGTATCGAATGGTATCTTCGTAAATCAAATCCGAAATTAAAGATTTTGACGATCGCGTCGACTGAACAGGATGAAATTGAGGATCTGAATAAGGAAAACCTCGGGTTAGCCGATGTTATTCTTTGCACGCCTGCTTCTATGAGCAAAAGCTATCGGCCTTAGTTGTTTAGTGAAGTAATCTAGTTGAATTAAATAGTACTTCCGGTTAGTATCTACTTTCAAAATAGTCAGACTGCAAAATCTAACTATCTTTATATCAAGACGAATAGACTATGTAATCAGATGCATTTTAGAAATAACTACTGATTCTTTTCGCTGTACTACAGCTTTAATATTGACCTCTGCCCATAGATCCCTGATTGTTAGGATCATATTCATTGTTCTTTTCAGGATGCGTATTGCCACCTACCTTGATCGGTTTCGGTAAGTTTTTGGTTCTGAAAATTGGGAAACGATAGTAGATGCCAAAGGAAAAATCGAAAGGAACATCAGTTGTGGTTTTACCAAGTCCTGGAATAATATAAGGTTTGATATTGGGATCACTTGTTACGGTTATCGGGAACTTGGCCCTGAGTGTCCATCCCAGAAAGAAATTGCTGAAAAGTTCCCCTTTCATCCCAAATACGAGCTCGGCCCAATGAGCATTCATTGTCCGAAGGGGAACCGAAGAAGTAATTGTGCCCCAGTAATTTATATAACCAATACCATCTGTTTGCTGGTTGAAAAGGGAATAGCCATATCGTGCTCCGATAAAGACCAGGTCATGATCTTTCATCGATTCGAATTTTACAATATTCATGTCTATACCCAATCTGGCATAGGTGCCATTGTTCTGGTAATGAAAACCATCGCGTTTATCATCAAACCATTGCATTCCAAACTCCAATGTTGGAAACCAATTGCCTTTGTAAGGAACATCCGCCTGAATCTCCCAACCATTTCGCTTTGCCGATTGCAAATACGGCGTCAGAAACCGCGATAGATCAATCCCCACACGAGGACCTTCATACCGCCAGACTTCGGCTTTCTTCTGCGAAAATCCATGAAGGCTACTAATGAGCAGCAGAATTAAAGTAGATGCTAATATTTTGATCATTCGTTTTTTTCTCTATTGATTGTGGATTAACCTTTGAGTCGGAGATCTTTACCGAATCAATACCCGCTGTGTACCTTAAACCTGATATAACATAGTCAGGAGCGAAGCCGCAGACTTCTGATACAAGAACCATTATCATGGAATGTCTGATATAAAGGGTGTCTTTTTTCCCATTTGCTTCAAGTACCCATCCTGTCGAATCAGCTGACAATGAAAGTGGCAGATTATACCTTTTTGTAAGGGTCGAATCCTTCACATTTACCAGTGTATCGCCAACACCATTACGACCAACCCCATTAATTACCAATGTCTTAATTTGCTTTAAACTATCAATTGAAAAGGAAGTAACCATTTGGGTATCGACCGATTCGTAGCAACCGTTTCCGTTGCTGCAGGATACCAAAGTAAAAATGGCAAGCAAAAATGCGAACAGATAAAATCTCATGAAAAGATTAATTTGTTAATTTACAAAGATAAAAAAATGAATCGATTGTTTCCGGCTCCAGAACAAAGTTGGGTCAACTATTGTCAATTGAGTCTGATCTTATTCTTTTAATAAAGTATATTTTTGAATAAAATATCTCCTTCTATGCGCACCACATCATTTTTGATCTTCTTCGGAACTGTTTTGTTGATTTATTTTTCCATTAATTTTCTTATTTATTCCAGAGGTTTACAAGCATTTTCATTATCCCCTGCCTGGCGAAAAAGTTATATAACAGCATTTTGGCTAATTGTTTCATGTTTCATTATAGGCGAAATTCTCGAGCACACCCACTCTTCACTGGCAAGCGAATGGATTTACCGTATCGGAGCCTTCTGGCTTGCCTTTATGCTCTACTTCTCGCTCGCCATTCTTTTAATTGATGTTATTCGTCTGTTCAACCACTTTTTTCATTTCCTTCCGGAGATAAATCAAACACTCCGGTTCAGAATCGGCTTATTTACAGTTGCTTTTGTCTCGTTGGTCGTTCTGGCAGGACACATCAATGCCTTGAATACGCGCGTCAGGGAGATTTCGCTGAACATCCATAAACAAATCAAGGGGAATCGCGAGATGAAGGTTTTAATAGCTTCAGACATCCATCTTGGAGCTTTAATCGGAGAGAACCGCGAAGAACGGCTTGTAAGCATAATCAAAAAGCAAAATCCGGATTTAGTGCTACTGTGCGGTGATCTGGTTGACGGGGATGTGGCTTCGGCACTTCGTAAAAATCTTGGAAAGCACATTCAGGAGATCAAAACCCCAATGGGCGTTTACGCAATTCCCGGAAACCATGAATATATTGGAGGGATACAAAAAACCTTGCCATACCTGGAAAGCATAAATATCAACATCTTACGTGACAAAACTCTGATCTTGCCTAATGGAGTTCAGTTGATCGGACGCGATGACCGCGACAATCGCAGGATGGGAGATGAAACCGGTAGAAAAACACTTAAAGAACTTATGACCGGTCTTGACAAAAGTTTTCCTGTAATTGTGATGAACCATCAGCCTTTTAACCTGGACGAGGCAGTCGCCGAAGGTGTTGATTTGCACCTGTCGGGACATACACATCATGGTCAGCTTTGGCCTTTAAATTACATTACCAAAGCAGTATACGAACTCAGCTGGGGGTTCCTTAAGAAGGGAGACACTAATTTCTACGTTTCTTCCGGGTTTGGCTCATGGGGACCCCCTGTTCGATTGGGTAATACGCCTGAGGTGGTTGTTTTCAATCTTAAATTCGACGAGCCTTCATTATAAGTCCATTACTTTGAAAATTAAATTCAAATGAATCAAAAGCGATTGGTCTGTCTTTGTAATCACGTCACGGTGCTTGAGATAAAAAAGAAATTGCGTGCCGGGGCCCTCACAACTTCTGAAATTCAAAAGTTTACAACTGCTGGTACTGGTTGCGGCCGTTGCGTCGGGGAGATTGATGCCATCGTTGAATCGTATAAGACTGAGACGCTGAAGAATCCTCAACTCAGAATAATTTTTAAGTAGAAAGAGCGAATCATTCATTACATTTGTATGTTTCAAACTCACATTAAATATACCACACATTATGAATACTTTGAGCTCTAAATCATTACTGATATTCCTTTTACTTACTTTCATTTGGGGAGTAGAAACTCAGGCTCAGCCACAGACGAATTTCAAAGCGCAGGACATTGGAAAGCCCGCAATTAAAGGAGATGCACAAATTGTTACTGACGGAGTTGATATCAAAGCTGGTGGTGAAGATATCTGGATGAATGCCGACCAATTCCACTTTGTATACAAACAAATTGAGGGAGATTTCGATTTTGTGGCGCGGCTCGAATCATTGGAAAGATCTCATTTGTATACCAAGGCAGGATTGATGGCACGCGAGAATCTAACTTCCGGATCGCGCAATGTGATGTTTCTTGCTTTTCCGGGAAACGACAAAAGAAACAATAACCTTGGAGGTTACGAGTTTCAATACCGTCTCGAGAAGGGAAAAGAGAGCAAAGCTATCTATCCATCACTCACAGATACTGTTGCACAGGCAGCCTTTCCTGTTAGTTACCCCAATGTCTGGATGCGGTTGAAAAGAAAAGATTCGATGTTTTCTGCCTACACAAGCCCTGATGGGATCAATTGGGTACAGTATACTGAATTTACAATGGAAATGCCGAAAAAAATCTATCTGGGAATGGCTGCAACAGCTCATATCAAAGGGGCTACAACAATTGCAAAGTTCCGCAGTTTGCAAATGAACCAGTAGAATACCGCCATATTTAAGACGGACCACGATCTGAAATTCACATAAACCAATCACAGACAACAAAATAGAAGAGTCAGGTAAAATCCCGGCTCTTCTATTTTGTAACCAAATTTTGAAAAGAGTGCATTCTTATACTGGAATTCAGACTGTTCAAAGTTTATAAACTCTCACATAGTCGATTAAATATTTTTGCGGGAAGATCGAATCATCGATTTCACCACCCCAACTTCCTCCGATTGCAGTGTTTAGCAAAAGGTAAAGCGGACCCGTGAAGGTGTTTTCATAAGCTGTGGCCGGCGCCGCAAACGTCAGAAGATTTTTTCCATCAATGAATAACGAAATGGTCTTTCCTTTTCTTTCAAGCGAAAAAACATGGAATGTCGTATGCAAATCGCTAACCATCAAATTATTCCCTTTACTCAGGTGTTTGTCTTCCTTTGCTGGTGAACTATCCCACCAATGGAGTGTTCCAAAAACTTTCCCTGGTGTATGACCAACGAACTCCATGATATCGAGTTCACCACATTTTGGCCAACCAACCTGCTTGATATTGGCACCCATCATCCAGATGGCAGGCCAAATCCCTTTTCCCTGTGGAAGTTTTGCTCTCACTTCAACACGAATATCTCCTTCAAATGATTTCTTATCCAATGTATTGATACTTCCGGAGGTATAATTTGCACCTTGAAAATCCTCCTTCAGTGATTCAATCACCAAATTACCATCCTCCCGACGTACATTCTTCGTTCGTTCAAGGGTGTAATACTGCTTTTCGTTGTTTCTTACAAATCCTACCTCATACCCCCATTTCGATGGATCAGGTAACCCGGTTCCATTAAATTCGTCGGCCCATATTAAAGCACCTTTGCTTTTTTCCGTTGCAACTTTCTGTGCATTAACACAATTAATGATCATCATCATGACCAATACCATGGGAATTAACCTGAATCGTTTCATTGTGACAATTTATTGGTTGTTGTTAAAGGATCTCAAATATACCACAAATAAAGAAATACTTTTAATGTAGCGCTACGGCATCTTCGAAAGGCCCTCCCACCGGACTTTCCAGGTTCCGTCTTTCGGAAACCCCGGAAGATCGGATTTAACCCCATCGAAACCAACGCACATCATTGCAACAGCCGCCAGAACGCCTCCATTCCCGGGCAGGTAAAGCCGGAGCCGTTTATCCTGATAGTTGTGGCCATTAACAAGATAGGTGTTTTTTTCAACATCCATAAAAAGGGCATCTATCGCCTTTTCGGGCATTCCCAATCGTGTAGCCGTCATTGCAGTAAGCGGAAAATCCCAACCCCAGGTTTTCTTCCATTGCCAGTTCTCCCACACATAGTTAAACGTTTTTTTCATCGCTAAAGTGTCGATAAGCGGAGAACCTGGAAGATATCCGAAAGCTCCAAGAACAGCGGGATGATCCGCAGTATACCGTGGATTCGTATAAGAATCAGGAGCACTTTCGGCAGCAAGATAGATTCCTTCGGTTTTTGCCGGAAGTGAGAGTTTCGCCAAAACGGCATCCCATTCTTTCTTAGGCTCAAGCCCAAGCCGTTTTCTCCATTTTTGTGCTGTGGTTAGACCCCAATACCAGTAAGCCAATTCGAAAGGTGGATTGAAAGTCGTGTTCGGATCGAAACACTCTTGCGCCGGAATAAGTGGCGGTCCGAGAATATATCTATCCGTTTTCTGATCGTAATAAGCAAACGAACTCATAAAATCAGCTGTTTCAAAAACGAGATCAGCATACTTTCTCAAGGTGGTTGTATCCTGATGGTTACGATAACACAATTCAGCAAAATAGATGATATGCGGTTGCTGCCAGATCAGAAATGACCCTACGCTTGATGGGCTGTCAAGTCCGCTATGCGCAACCATTTTAGGCCAGCGAACTCCTTTGAACCCTTGTCTTTCAGCAATTTTCAGAGCTTCACCCCTTATTTTATTGTACCAGTTGAGACTTTTTTCGAGCAATTCGATCCTGTTCCAGAGCGCAAAGTGGACGCCATGCCACCAATGCATTTCGAGATGCGGTTTGCCATACCAGCTATTCAAGGTCAGTCCTGTTTCCTGCGGAGGAAAACTCCCGGCACACTGAACTTTTGTAAGATACTGGGATAAAATAACACGCCTTTCAAGCTCATTTGCACGCGAATTGGTACTTCCCGAAAAATCAATTGCACCACCGCTTTCCCAGAATTTCCTCCATCCCAGTTGACTGCTTTGCTGAATTTCGTTAAAGCCTTTCAATTCAGTTTTTGCAGGAGCAAGTGCCGAAAAGGATGTCGAAAAAGAAAGTTTATCCTCCCCTTTCCCTGGAACAATCTCAAATACATGCGTTGAAGGCATTGCCATTGAAGCTGTTCCGCTCCATCCAATCTCGGTATAATAACTTGTGCTGTCCAATTGATGTTTTATCAGTGCTCGTCCCTGACTTTTTTCAACAATCGTAGTTTGGTGTTTCTCTGGTTTTGTCCAGTCGCAACCGGAATCGACATGACCGCCTGAAGGGTATGGAAACCGGATTTTCACGCTTAATAATCCTTTAACAATCAGCTTCGACGAGACCTCCGCCGAAATCATATCCTTTTCCTGGCTACAACAGGTAGTCACTTCTACTTTTTCGCCACTCACAGTAAAACTGCTTCTGATTACCCCTTCCCAAAGGTCAAGTTCCTGATGTAGATTGGTGATATCTTCCGGGGTAACAATTTTTCCATCGGCAGTTTTTATTCCAAGTCCGATCATTCCAAGGTGCAATCTGTGAGGGTTCTGACGAAAATAATTTGCAGCACCAACACTTTTTTCAGACTCCTTCACCTGAACATCGTAGGGGATTGGGCGACCATGATAATCGAAATTCTTTAGCGTTTCTTCAAACCGATAACCAACCGTATTGGGAAAACTGTGCCAACCCCACTCCGACTGGGTTCCAAGCGAAATACCATTTTCATAAAGTTTAGGAAAGGTTTGAAGCCCTGTTGCATCCACCGTAAACGCAAACTTACCGTTTCCAACCGTCAGAGAACCAAGTGTATCGAATTGTGTGATTTTAACGGTGTGTCGCCTGACAAGTGCTTCACGATCGATTTTATTCGAATTGGATATCTTTGAATTACAAGATGATATAACCATAGCGACTATCGTTATCAAAAGTAATATCCAATTATTTTTGATTGTCATTTTTCAGAGATGAATTGGTGGAAACGGTAGTTATTTAGAGAATGGAAGAGAGAATTACTTCGCTCAAAAGACGAGTTCAGTTTGGGAAATCGAAAAATGGAATAATGAAAGGAGGCAGTTGTACAACTTTTTCATTATTCCATCCCTTTAAAACACAATTAATCAGATCATTTTACTTCTTCCCCTTCGAAAGAAGCAATTCAGTGAGATTATTGGCAGCTTTCAGATTTTCGAAATCGGCTGGTAGCATTGCATGATCGATGTATTCGTTGTACAACCATGGATCGCCAACAGCCAGAACATACCCTTTTCCAAACGGAACTTCGGCAATATACACATTACCTTTATCTGTCAAAACTGCTTTGGCAGTGCTACTTAGACCGAGAGAACAAACCTCTTTCATATAAATTTTATTCACACCTTTAAATAGCGGATGATTTGGCAAATTGGTTTCAGCAGCCATATTCCACTCTCTGTTGGTCACGGGATTAAGCGTCACCGGATTAAAATGCAAACCAAATTCTTTCCCAAGATTGTTTAAATGAGTGAATTCACAATTTGGTTTGTCATTGGCCAAAATCAGCAGTACACCGCCATTTTTAACCCATGCTGAAATTGCTTTGATATCATTTGGCAGAATATAATTCGGTTTCGGGTTTTCGCTTGTAGTGTCCGGGTCAACTATAATATAGACATCAATACCTTTAAGACTACTTTTATCCGCTTTGGTTGCAATGGTTTTTAAGGAAGCCCCTTTACTTTTAAACAGGTCGCCCAGTTGCGAGAAGCCGCTGTTTTCGGTATCATCCCAAGTGTAATGGAAGATCTTTCCGGTCTTGGCGTTGGTTTCATGGTTATACCAGTTGTCGAGACCAACTGTTTTCTGTGCGAAACCCACGAAGGTTATCGTACACAAAAACAGCAAGATAATACATTTAAGCGAAAAATAATTCTGTTTCATCATGTTATAGTTTTTGTTTAAAATATTTCAGATCATAACCCAACGATAATGCAGGAAATTCAAACAAATATAAACAGATTGCCTTAAAACAATCGATTGCACAACCAATAATTTGTATTTTCTATTAAAGGTATTTTTAAGTCGCTTCTGAATCAAAACAGGTATACTATTTCATATGCCGAGCCAGCGGGGTTTTTAGCTTTCTCACTTCTTTGGCAACGAGACCTGCAAATGTTTTGGCACCCTCAACAGACAAATGGGTATCGTCTTTTCTTCCTTCCGGGAATTTTTGGTCGGGTGCTGTCCAAAGATACATTTTTTTGGAAGGTTCATCACCCATTGAACTTATCAGCGAATGAGTCAACACCTGCATATCAATAATTTCAACTTTAAGATTAGCAGCTACTTCACGAACTGCATCAGGATACTTTCCGTGCGTATCAATCAGTTTCCTGGATTCATCGAATTTCCGGCGGACAATTGAAGTGAGCAGGATTGGTGTGGAACCTTTTGATCTTGTTTCAACAATGTATTTTTCGAGATTCTTCCTGTAGGTCGTGGATGGATCAGCATATACAGCCGGCTTATCGGCCTTTTCATCGTTATGTCCAAACTGAATAAAGACATAATCCCCACGTTTAAGGCTATCAAGAACGACTTTCCAGCGTCCTTCATCGATAAAACTTTTTGAACTTCTGCCATTTACTGCATGATTGCTCACCCTGACCTTCGCATCGAAGTAATTTTGAAATACTTGACCCCATCCGGTTTCCGGGTACACCTCTGCCTTTTTATTTGCCATCGTCGAATCGCCAATTGTATAAACAGTTATCTGTTTCGAAGGAGAACAACCGGCAAAGATCGTGAGCAGCAAAATCCATAACTGACTAATTCTTATCATGATAAGTTTATTCTCTAAGAATGGTATAAATTAACGATTAAGCAGGAAACTAAAATCATCGCTGGCACTAAGTTCTTCCGGATTCATCCCTTTTTTGAAAATTCGTGCACTCCGGCTACCAATCAGTTTTAATGAATTATTCTCACATTTCAGCATAGTTCCTTCCCGAAGTCCGACAACTGTAACGGCAGGATTGACTTCAAGAAATTCCTCGATTCGTTGTTCGCGCGTTTCACCGCCATGACCAGCAGGATTGGCATCCAGGTAGTGAGGATTGATCTGAAACGGCACTAATCCCATGCAATCGAACCCTTTTGGATCGACGACAGGCATATCATTTGTCGTTTGCAGCGTTGGACAGGCAACATTCGATCCCGCGCTCCAGCCAATATAGGGTGTTCCCTGGATTACTTTCTGCCGGATTGCATCCATCAACCGGTTATCGTGCATCATCCGCACGAGCTGCCAAGTATTACCGCCTCCAACGACAATTGCCTCAGCATTTCGGATAGCCTCAACAGGATCGCTAAAGTGATGAATAGAAGTGATGTGGTGTCCAATTTCTGCAAATCGTTCCTCTACTTTCGATTCATAAAGGTCAAAGGAGAATGTCACTGCAGCAAAAGGAATAAATAGCGAGGTAACCATTTTATCGCCTAAAAATTTCTGAATCTCGTGCTTTGGATAGTCGAGATAGGGCTGGCCCTGCATCGTAGAATTGCTAATCAGTAGAAGTTTCATAAAAAAGATTAATATTGCAGCCGCAAGTAAATAAAAAACCTGCTGAAAGAAAAACTAACCCCGATCTGAAAAACATTTTCCGAAACAAACCTGTTTACGGAAGATGAGCTCTCCAATTTGTTTTGTTTGAGTTGAATATTTTAAGTCATTTAATCTAAGTATGGAACAAAAACCGATTAAAAAGGTATTGGTCGCCAACCGGGGAGAAATTGCGATCCGAATTATGCGCTCCTGTCGCGAGATGGGAATTGACACCGTCGCAGTTTTTAGCGATGCAGACCGCACTGCCATGCATGTGAGATACGCAAACGAAGCCTATAATATTGGTCCGGCACCCTCTTCCGAGAGTTATCTCAGCATGGAAAAGATCATCGCAACTGCCAAGTTATCAGGAGCTGATGCCATCCACCCAGGTTATGGTTTTCTGTCAGAGAATTCAAAATTTGCCCGCCGGTGCCGCGAAGAAGGGTTACTATTTATTGGACCGTCTCCTGAATCAATTGAGATGATGGGGGATAAAATCAGTGCCCGTAAAAAGATGATTGCAGCAGGAGTTCCGGTCGTTCCGGGGACAACCGAAAAGGTAACCAGCGAAGCAGAAGCAGCAAGGTATATCAAAGAAATTGGCCTTCCCGTAATGATCAAAGCGTCCGCAGGTGGTGGCGGTAAAGGTATGCGCCTCGTAAAAAAAGAGTCGCAGATTGCCAGTTCGTTACGCGCCGCACGTTCGGAGGCTAAAACCGCATTTGGCGATGATGCCTTATACATTGAAAAATATGTCGATTCGCCACATCATATTGAATTTCAGATACTCTCTGATAAATATGGGAATACGGTACATCTTTTCGAACGGGAGTGTTCCGTCCAGAGGCGGCATCAGAAAGTGGTGGAAGAGACGCCTTCACCAATCATGACGCCTGAGATAAGAGAACGAATGGGCGCCTATGCCGTTGCGGCTGCAAATGCTTGTCAATACGAAGGAGCCGGGACTATTGAATTCATCGTTGATGATAAGTTGAATTTCTATTTCCTTGAAATGAATACGCGTTTACAGGTCGAACATCCTATCACAGAACGCGTTGTTGGTGTAGATCTGGTGAAAGAACAGATAAGAATCGCCGAAGGTTTCGAGCTTCCATTCAAACAGGAAGACCTTAAACAAAGCGGACATGCCATCGAGTGCCGGATTTATGCAGAAGATACAGACAACAATTTTATGCCTAACCCTGGAACCATTACCCATATCACCGAGCCGTTCGGTTTTGGGGTCCGATGCGATGGCTATGTATATGAAGGATATACCATTCCTATTTATTACGATTCGCTGATCAGCAAATTGATTGTATGGGGCCGAACCCGTGAAGATGCAATTGAAAGAATGAGACGTGCACTTTACGAATACAAAATCACGGGGATTAAAACGACAATCCGGTTTCTTGAAAGGATTATGGATACTCCTGATTTCAGAAATGGTCAATATAACACGCATTTTATCGAGAAAAACAGCGATTTTCTCCTTGCGGATGGCATCTGCGACAGGAAATGTGAGGACATGGCTATGATTGCAACATTTGCCCAATACATCTCCCGTCTTGAGGATAGCAAAAAAGCAAATGCTGCCCCTTCGGCGAAAAAAGAAACGAACTGGAAAAGGCAACTTCGGAAATTTACGTCGCGAATATAAACCATACTTATAGCAATTAAATTTATCAGATGGAACTCGAACTTAAAGTCAATAACCGTAATGCGATTGTCAAAGAGGTAAAGCGCGAAGGAAATATCCTGACACTTTCTGTAGATGATGAGCTATACGAAATCGATATCGTTAAAGTGAGCAATCAAGAGTTTTCAATACTATACCAGGGGAGATCCTTTAATGTCGAAGTAATTGAAAATAAAGAGCCTAAGCACTTTCATGTCAACACACTGTATTTCAAATTTGACGTCGAAGTGTTAGACAATGAATCACGTTACCGCCAAAGCAGAATGCAATCGAAACAAGTGCTTAACGACAATACCATTCGCTCCCCGATGCCCGGAAAAGTGGTCAGGGTTTTCGTAAAACCAGGAGATATTGTTGAAGCCGGACAACCGTTGATTGTACTTTCGGCAATGAAGATGGAAAGTGAATTTAAAGCGGGTCAACGCGGGATCGTAAAAGAAGTGCCTGTAAAAGAAGGTGAAACAGTCGATAATGACCAGCTATTAGTGGTTATTGATGACATAAAGGAAAAGTAAGCAGGGTAAAAAGTAAAATAATGTCAGTCAATTAATTGAAATATATGTCATCACAACAAGATAAATTTGAAAGGCTCGAAGAGCGAATAAATGAAGCAGAAGCAGGAGGTGGACTGGATCGCATTGACCGTCAACACGCTGCCGGAAGAAAAACAGCCCGCGAGAGAATTGATGTATTAATCGATCCGGGAACATTTGTCGAACTCGACAAATTTGTGGTTCACCGTTCGCATGATTTCGGAATGGAAAAGAACAGATTTTCAGGCGATGGTGTTGTAACCGGATATGGAAAGATTGATGGCCGGCTTGTGTATACATTTGCTCAGGATTTTACGGTATTTGGCGGTACAATGAGCAGGGCGAATGCCGATAAAATTGTCAAGATCATGGATCTTGCCATGAAAATGGGAGCTCCGCTGATTGGCCTGAATGATTCGGGTGGAGCACGTATTCAGGAAGGAATTGAAAGTCTCGCAGGTTATGCCGATATTTTTTTCCGCAATGTGATGAGTTCCGGAGTAATCCCCCAGATTTCAGCCATTTTAGGTCCCTGCGCAGGTGGTGCTGTTTACTCACCGGCTATTACCGACTTTATTGTGATGGTGAAAGATACAAGCTATATGTTTGTGACTGGACCCGATGTGGTTAAAGCGGTGACTCACGAAGAGGTGACAATGGAAGAACTTGGCGGAGCTACCACCCACCACGTTAAAAGTGGCGTGGCACATCTGACAGCTGATAATGAGGATCATGCCTTGTTAATGATACGCGAACTGATCGGGTATCTTCCTTCAAATAATCTCGAAGATCCACATATTCTTGAATGCAAGGACGATGTAAACCGGGAAGATAAAAATCTTAACACATTGATTCCCGAAGATCCGAATAAACCCTATGATATGAAAGAACTGATCACAAGCGTAGCTGACGATCAGAATTTTTTCGAGTTACAACCAGCGTTTGCCCCAAATTTGATCATCGGATTTGCCCGTTTTGCAGGCCGAAGTGTTGGTATTGTTGCAAATCAGCCAGCAAGTCTCGCCGGTGTGCTTGATATCAATTCATCCGTGAAAGGTGCGAGGTTCGTCCGCTTTTGCGATGCATTCAATATACCAATTGTAACCATTGTTGATGTTCCGGGTTTCCTTCCTGGAACAGTTCAGGAATTTGGCGGGATTATCCGTCATGGAGCCAAACTACTTTATGCTTATGCAGAAGCAACAGTTCCTAAAATTACACTGATCACGCGTAAAGCATACGGTGGAGCCTATGATGTTATGAGCAGTAAACACATCGGGGCAGATATTAATTTTGCCTATCCTTCAGCTGAGATTGCAGTGATGGGTGCCGAAGGAGCGGTAAAGATTATTCACCGTGGTAAAATGAACACGGAGGAACTCCAGGAGAAAATTGATGATTACCGTGAAAAGTTTGCCAATCCATACAAAGCAGCAGAACTGGGTTATATTGACGAGATTATTTATCCTGCCCAAACAAGGTTTAAACTGATCCAGGCGCTCGAGATGACCCAAAACAAGCACAAGACAAATCCATTAAAAAAGCACGGGAATATTCCGCTTTAAAGAATAACGGTGTTTCAATCTAAATCAAAAAGTCCTGACAAACAGGGCTTTTTGCTATTATAAGAAGATAATCAATATCTAATGCAACTTTATCATCCCGAATCTGTCATATAAATCTTGAACCCAATTATAAAAAGCAACGTGGATGATAAAGAGTTGGTCAATCGTATATTGAAGGGTGATACCCAGCTCTTTGCCACCGTCATTAAAAATACGGAGGGTCTCGTAGCTCAAATAACATTCAGGTTATTAAGTAATTCGGAAGACAGAAAGGATATTGCACAGGATATTTACCTGAAAGCTTATAGAAATCTTCCGGGTTTTAAATTTCAGTCAAAACTTAGTACCTGGATTGGGCAGATTGCTTTCAATACTTGTTTTAACTTTCTTGAAAAAAAGAAAGTAATTTTGCCAGATAATAAGTTGCCAGAAAATGAAAATAGTAATTCAGCATTGGAGTTGGCAGCAAACAAATTAATCGACCTGTCGAATAATGAAGCTGAAGATATATTATTCAGATCTGAACTTGCTGAAATTGTGCAATCAGCAGTTGAGTTTCTTCCGCCTCTTTACAAAACATTAATCAACTTGTTTCACTACGAAGACATTAGTTATGAAGAAATTGCTGAAATAACCGGAATGCCCATAGGCACAGTGAAAAATTATTTGTTCAGAGCAAGAAAGAGTTTAAGAGATAATATTTTGGTTCACTACAAACAAGAAGAACTATGACAACAAAACATCCTTCGGAAGCCGAAATGCAACAGTTCGCATTAGGTATCGTGAATTGCACTACCCCATTAATTGACCACATTCAATCATGTGAATCTTGTCGGGTAAAAGCTGACACTTATAAATTGATATTCAGTGAAATTAAAGTACAACCCAAACCGGTTTTTGATTTTAACCTGACTGATTTGGTGATGAGTCAATTGCCACAGCCCAAACCAAAAACTTCATTTGAGAATATAGTTCTTTATACCACAGTTGTTGTTTCGATACTGATTGCAGGCTTTGCAATCTATTTCTTTAAGTCTTTTTTATCAAACGCGTATACAGGTATCACCCCAATTGTATCATATCTTGTAATTACAACATTAGCAAGTCTTTTGATATTTCTGGGCATAGATATGGTTGCCAAATATAACAGGCAGATGAAAATATTAAATTTCAATTGAATTTTGCAACAATAGTTTTAAGCACCTGTCTAATCCAAAATAAAACATTAAAATTCACAAAATGAAAAAATTTTTAAGCTTCGTGGCAGCAGTTTACATGCCGTTCTTTGTATGTGCCCAAGATGGAAATTCAACAGAGTTCGACAGAAAAATTTTCGAAATCTGCGCAACAATTTTTGTGGTTGGATTATTTATGATCTTTATCTTAACCATCATGAAACGAATCCTTGACCATCGCCTTAAGAACAAGATTTTGGAAAGAGGCATTACAGATAGTGTTGCTTTGTCGATATTACAGACAAATCCCAATGAGAACAGAAATATTAATATTAAATGGTTTGCTATTTTGGCTGGCCTGGGTGCCGGACTAACAATTGTTAATTTTACCCGTCCATTGGGTATCCACTCATTAGCCATCATGGCATTTTGTATTGCAGTAAGCTTTTTAGGCTATTTCTATTATCTAAAACAATCAGAAAAATAAAATATTACCTCCTGTTTTTACCTGATTTGATGTTAACCACCAACAAAAAGCCAACGTCGGGTGTTACATCAAATCTGGTTTTCCTGGCATAAAGGCCTGAAGTAAATTCCCAGTTTATATACTCGGAGGTATCGTAATTAATACGGATGAGAATCTGCTCAATTATTTTTCGCAGAAAACCTTTTGGAAAATTGTGGTCAAATAAAAGACTAAGTCTCTTTAGGATGTTGCAGAACATTCGGGTGACTTTAATACCCCCGTTCCGGAGACCAAATTTGAGTAACAATCACTGATAAGCCAACTTACCTCTTAAAAATCATTCAATAAATACATTCCAAAAATAATTAGTACCTTTGCCCAACGGTAATCGTATAAATACATTTCAAGTATCCCCCGGTTGTGAAGTCCGACATTCGTTGGTTTTGTTCGGAAAATTGCTTGCCTTAAGTATTTCTAATTACCTCACACTATTCATTTAGAGTAGTTTAGATATATATTATAAATCAATTATTGAATGGCAAAATCGCAGGATACCTTTAACAAAAAAGAAAAAGAGAAAAAACGTTTAAAGAAACGTCAGGAAAAAAACGTAAAAAGAGAAGACCGTAAGTCAAATTCTACTGGTGGCGACCTTGAAAATATGCTGGCATATGTGGATGAAAACGGCAATCTCACAGATACTCCACCGGATCCGTCAAAGAAAAGAAAAGTCAACGCAAGCAGCATTGAAATCAGTGTTCCCCGAAGAGAAGAAGAAGAAATTGACCCAATACGCACAGGTAGAATCGACTTTTTCAACGATTCGAAAGGCTTTGGCTTTATCAAAGAAAAAGACACACAGGAAAAATATTTTGTTCACGTCAACGGTTTACTGGAAGATGTCCGTGAAGGTGACAATGTTATTTTTGAGCTTGAAAGAGGCTTGAAAGGATTGAATGCTGTCCGTGTGAAAAAAGTATAGTTTTCGATTCAATTTAGAAATCGTCATTAGATTATTTGAGGTAGCGAAAAGGAGAAGACGAAAAGGTTAGAAAATGCTGAATTATTAATTCAAAAATCTAAAACCATTTTATTTTTTCACTTTTCACCCTAACCTTTAGCCCTGAACTTTGTATCCCTACAAGTTCTTGCTAAAAATCCTGAATCGTTTGTAAACCTTGCCTCCCATCTTTTCCATTTCAGCCCGAACCTTTATATTATCTTCAAGCTCAAGGTGTGAATCAAGCATTGTTTTTCCGAGTTCGGTCGCTGTTTCCATCATCCTGACACCCATCATTACATCAAGTCCTTTCCCGCGATAAGCAGGATCAATTCCGCCTAGCAGTAAATTCAACTGTTTCGATTTACGGGCGGCTGCAAAAATTTTGAAAATTCCAAAGGGAAATAGTTTGCCTTTGGCTGCAATTATTCCATCACCAATATGCGCCATACCAACCACAAACGCCACTAATTCATTTTTGTCGGTAACAATCAGCTTAATAAAACGTGGGTTGATCAGAAAAAGGTAACGATTGGCAAAATTGTCCATCTCCTTTTCTGAAAAAGGAATAAAGCCAAAAATTTCAGTAAAGGTCAGATTAAGAAGACGCAGAACCGAATAAATATAAGGTTTTACCTTTCTTCGGGAAGTAAATTCGAGAACACGCAACCTTGGATTCATCCGTATAGCACGTTCCTGAATCTTCTTGTAAAATTCAGGAAGCGGGTCAGGAATTTTAATCTGGTAAACCACCAGATCAGCTTTTTTTGAATAAGCATTCTTTTCAATCAATTCGGACTGATAGGGGAAATTGCAGTTCGAAGCAATAACAACAGGCTCATCGAACCCTTCAATAAGAATACCTTGAGGATCTTTTTCTGAAAAAGCCAACGGTCCTACAATTTGCTCCATCCCTTTTTCCCTGCCCCAGTTTTCAACTGCGCCAAGTAACGCAGTGGCAACTTCGTCGTCGTTATATGTTTCAAAAAACGCAAAGCGAGCATGTTTCTCGTTATGCAATGCATTATATTTCAGATGAACAAGCCCCATAATTCGGCCCACAAGCTCATTTGAACGGTAGGCAAGCAACATGATAGTTTCGCACGATTGGAAAGACAAATTTTTCTTCGGATTGAAAAATTCCCACTCATCCATGTAAATCGGGGGTACCCAATTGAAGTGATTCTTATGAATTGCTGCTGGTAAATAAATAAATTGCTTCAGCAATTTTTTTGAGTCAACTTCCTTTATCAGAATTTCTTTCCCTTCACAGGAACGGACAGTTGAATCATTATCAGACAAATGTCCGTTTTTATATTCTTTGGCGGAATTCTCGACGTTATTCATTTACCTTGTTTGAAGATTAGTTATAAGATAGAAAACGAGCGCGCAAGGTATTTTTTTTTAACAGAACTAGCAAATTACCATGTGAAGCTTTTTCTCCCCCGATCTTTATTTACTTATCTTTGATTAATAAATCGATCTTTTTTTTTAAAAAATGGAAACACTTTCAATCACGTTATTGTCATTGTTTATGATTTTTTCTACCTGTTCAAAAAATAATTCAGATAATATGAAAACAAATTTTGAAATATCAGTTAATGAAAGCTTTCAGGTCGAATTAGATTCTAATCCGACTACCGGATTTGCCTGGAAATGGACAAATAAAGATTCTGTTACTATTGTTGACTCAACCGGCACCGAGTATATCCCTGATGCCCCCGCTTTAACAGGAGGTGGCGGAAAAGAAATATGGAAGTTTACAGGATTAAAAAGCGGGACGGATACAATTAAATTGGAATATTGCCGCCCGTGGGATACAACATCTACGGCTAATACGAAGAATGTTACCGTAAAAGTAAGATAGCAATACGTTTATTTTCAGTGAATACCTCTTATAAAATACCCGCGATGAAACAGTGGTACGAAGAATTATTCCAAAACTACGGACTGAAATACGACAGTGAGAGTTTTACCTCCGGGACGATTGGTGAGTGCGATTTTATTGAATCGGAGATCCGGTTTAACCGGCAATTACGAATACTCGATATTGGTTGCGGAACGGGCCGGCATTCAATTGAACTAACCAAACGGGGGTATAAAATAACAGGTGTCGATTTGTCGGAATCCTTGCTGAACAGAGCAATGGAAAAAGCTTCGGAACAAAATCTTTCGATTGATTTCCAACAACATGATGCGCGGGATTTACCTTTTTCGAATGAATTTGATTTGGCAATCATGTTGTGTGAAGGAGCCTTCCCACTTATGGAAACGGATGAAATGAATTTTCAGATATTGAAAAATGCTGCAAAAGCATTGAAGGATAAAGGAAAACTCATCTTTACGACATTAAACGGATTGTTTCCGTTGTTTCATTCGGTGAAAGAATTTCTTGATCAAGCCGCCAAAGAAGGAAATGCATCCTGTGAAAATATAACATTTGATTTGATGACGTTTCGCGATCAAAGTACAGCTATTTTGGAGGACGATTCAGGGAATAAAAAGGAACTGCAATGTAATGAACGATACTATGTTCCTTCTGAAATAACATGGTTATTGAAGTCCTTGGATTTTAAAACTATTGATATTTATGGAGCCACCCTTGGCGCTTTTAGCAGAAAAGATACGTTAACAACCAATGATTTTGAGATGTTGGTTATCGCAGAAAAATAAAAAACAGGAGGAACTACAATGACGATTCCTACTTCACGAACCCGGGAAAAAGGTGAAATAACCATCTATCCCGAAAAATGCAATGGATGCGGGTTGTGCGTTACGGTTTGCAAGGATTTCAGTTTACAGCTGGTTGATGATAAGGTTGCTCTAACCGGGGACCCCTTATTTGGCTGCATTGGCTGTGGTCATTGTATGGCCATATGCCCGACAGGAGCAATTGATATTCATGGACGGGAGCTATCACCTGAAGATCTGTTCGCCTTACCAAAAAAAGAAACAGCTGCAGGTTATGATGAATTACTTAACTTGCTGAAAAGAAGGCGAAGTATGCGGGAATTTAAGAATATACCTGTAGAAAAAATGCTCATTGATAAAATCCTCAACGCTGCCAGTACCGCACCAATGGGAATTCCTCCTTCGGATGTAAATATCCTGATTCTGGATACTGCGGAAAAGGTGAGGAAGTTTTCAGTAGAGTTCTGCGCCTATCTTGAAAGTATCAAATGGTTTGTTTCCAAATGGTTCCTTGCACTGATGCGACCATTCCTAAGCAAAGCAAACAACGATTTGTTCATGCAATTTGTCAAGCCTCTGTTTGACATTTACATTGGGAACATGAAAAAGGGGGTTGACCTTGTAACTTATGACGCGCCCGTGGCCATGTATTTCTATGGTTCGCCCTATTGCGATCCTGCCGATCCGCTGATTGCAGCAACCTACGCAATGATAGCCGGAGAATCACTTGGATTGGGAACCTGTATGCTGGGCGGCATTCATCCGATGATTCAAAGCGGAAAGAAAGCGAAAGAGTTCCGCGAAAAACAGGGGATTAAATTCGCGAGCCGTGAAGGATTATTTGTGATATTCGGATATCCGAAAGTGAAGTATACAAAAGGGATACATAGGACTTTCGCTTCAGTTTATACGCCAAACTAGAAAACTACCCAAAGTTTAAAATCTCGTTCCAAACCTCAATGTTCACAGGAATACCCTCCTTAAGATTAGCCGCTCTGATCTTCAGAATCTGTTCCCCGGGATATCGGATGTTTGATTTTTCATCCACAGGAACAGATTCTTTATAGTCTGCAATGATTTCGGATATCGTGTTTTGAATGGAAGGAAAATTACCCAGTTTGCTAAGATCGAACGCAATAAAAACCTGGGATACGCCCGACTCATCCTTCTTTTTGCTGATCTCGCTTGTTGAAAGACCTCCCGATAAAATAGCGGCCAAAATATCGAGAAGTAAAGTAAGTCCCGACCCTTTCCAGAATCCAATCGGCAACGGACGTTTCGAAATGAGAATTTCGGACGGATCGCGGGTAAGTTCGTTGGACGAATTATATCCTCCCGGGAAATCGAGCATCGAATGGTCTAATGCCTTCGTTTCCATTTTACCGTATGAATACTGGCTCATGGCCATATCCAGGACAATCGCTTCATCGCCATAAGGTACCGCGATAACAATCGGATTATTCCCAAGTTTATTGTCAGTTGCACCCCATACCGGCATCAACCCGATCGTATTGGTCCAGCCAATAAAAACAAAACCAGCTTTTGCAGCTTTCCATCCGTAGGTCCCGCCACGCATCCAGTGATTGGTATTGCTCAACGCCACACACCCGATTCCCGATTTCTGTGCTAACTCCATCGCACGTTTGGTACATTTAAAAGCATTCAGCGGACCCGGACCCAGATTGCCATTCCATTGTTCAACCGCACCTGAAGAATGAACCAACGCGGGTTCGGCATCAACATCAATTAATCCACTAATGACATACTTTACGAACCGTGAAAACCGGTTAACACCGTGCGACAAAATACCGTCCACGCTATTGGTTGTAAAGAGGGAAGCGCAACTCCTTGCTTTATCTTCCCGAAAACCATGCTTCAGCAATATTCGGGTAAATTCAGCCTCCATTTGTACGGCAGGTATTCTGATCGTATTCGAAACTTCCATTTTTATACGTTTGTTTGAGAGAACTTCAAAATTAGATTTTTATCACTATTTTTGTTGGGAAGATAATTGATTATTCTGTCATACCAGATGAAAAAAGCAATTTACCGGACAACGCTTCTTAAAACCTATCGGCGATTATTTAATTGCCTGATGTTCTATAATTAAACGGCTCCCCGCACGTTTTATTTTTATTCCGATCATGATTTTTAACAGATCGGAATCCAGACAATTTCTTTTTTCAACCATCTTAAAACCGGAAAGCTATGTTCGAGAAAATAATCTTGCATGAAGAAACTCCTGAAAGAGCAGCATCAACAGAAGGCAATTTCTATCCATCCAAAAATAATCCCATTGGTCCGGGAATGAACGAACGCATTCAGAAACTACGCAAACTGAGTGTCGAAGCCGTACCAACTTTATCGATCGAACGGGCGCTGCACGAAACCGCTTTTTACCGCGAGAACTTCGGGAAACTTTCTGTCCCCGTGATGCGGGCAGCCAACTTCCTCGATCACTGCCGGAAGAAAGCCATCTATTTTGGCGAAGGAGAACTGATTGTCGGCGAGCGCGGACCAAGACCCAAATGTGTTCCCACCTTTCCGGAACTGACCTGCCACAGCATTGAAGATCTAAATGTTCTGAATACACGTGAATTGCAGCGGTATACTATTAGCCAGGAAGATATTGATACCTATGCACGCGAAATAATCCCTTACTGGGAAGGAAAAACCCAGCGAGAACGGATCTTTAGTCATGTTCCGCCTGAATGGAAAGCCGCCTACGAAGCAGGTATGTTTACCGAATTTATGGAACAACGTGCACCCGGGCATACCGCGCTCGACGGGAAAATCTATCAAAAAGGGATGCTTGATTACAAGCGCGAAATCGCGGCCAATCTTGCTGCGCTTGATTACCTGAACGATCCGGAGGCGACCGACAAGGCCGAAGAGTGGAAAGCAATGGATATTTCGTGCGATGCTGTGATCCTTTTTGCCGAACGCCATGCCAGCCTCGCGGAAGAACTTGCTAAAAAAGAACCAGATCCGATCCGGAAAGCAGAACTGCTGAAAATTGCAGAAGTTTGCCGTTGGGTTCCGGCCAATGCGCCGCGAAATTTATGGGAAGCTATCCAGATGTACTGGTTTGTGCATCTTGGAACAATTACAGAACTAAACGGCTGGGACGCAATGAATCCGGGTCATTTCGACCAGCACCTGGCACCTTTTTATTACCGCGAAATCGCTGAAGAAACCCTCACACGTGATCAGGCAAAAGAGTTGATTTCCTGTTTCTGGATAAAGGTCAACAACCATCCGGCACCACCTAAAGTTGGCATCACGGCCCGCGAAAGCGGAACCTACAACGATTTTACGAACATCAACATCGGTGGTGTAAAAAGTGATGGGAGCGACGGCACAAGTGAGGTTTCATATATCATGCTTGAAGTGATTGAGGAGTTGCATATTTTACAGCCAGGAAGTTCGGTTCACATCAGCGCCAAAACGCCTGACAAATTTCTGAATACTGCCACGCGTGTGATCCGCCAGGGACATGGTTATCCATCGGTCTTTAATCCTGATATCTATATTCTCGAATTGCTGCGCCAGGGGAAATCGCTCCAGGATGCACGTGAAGGTGGATGCAGCGGCTGCATCGAAGTTGGCGCTTTTGGGAAGGAGGCCTATTTGCTCACGGGCTACCTGAATGTCCCCAAAATTCTGGAAGTAACGCTTAACAACGGAATCAATCCGGTCACAGGTATCCGTGTTGGGCCGGCAACAGGCGATCCGCGAGCATTTTCAAGCTACGCAGAACTATATACCGCTTTTCTGAAACAGCTCCATTACGTGGTTGAATTAAAGATGAAGGTAAGTAATTACATCGACCGGATGTTTGCCAAATATGCCCCAGCACCTTTCCTTTCGGTGGTGATCGACGACTGTGTGAGCCGCGGTAAAGACTATTACGATGGCGGACCACGATACAACACAAGCTATATTCAATGCTGCGGTCTGGGAACTGTTACCGACAGTCTTGCAGCTCTTCAGAAACATGTATTTGAGAACCATACATTTGGCATAGACCGCGTACTGAATGCTGTTTTGAATAACTTCGAAGGAGAGGAAGTACTGCGACAAACGATTATGAACCGTACGCCATTCTTTGGAAATGACAATGACGCTGCCGATTTAATTGCAGTGAAAGTTTACAACGATCTCGTCGAAGCAATCGATGGCAAGCCCAATATCAAACCGGGAGGAAAGTATCACCTGAATATGTTGTCGACTACCTGTCATGTTTATTTTGGCAAGGTGATGGGAGCCACTCCCAATGGACGGTTGGCCGGAAAATCCATTTCGGACGGAACATCTCCTTCGCACGGTGCCGATACGCACGGACCATCTGCTGTTGTGAAATCACTGACCAAATTCGATCATGTGAAATCGGGGGGAACGCTGTTGAACCAACGTTTTCTGCCAAGTTTACTTCGAAAAGACGAAGACATCAGAAAGCTCGGACAACTGGTCCGGAGTTATTTCACGCTTGGAGGTCACCATATTCAGTTCAACATTGTCGACACAGCTACTTTGCTTGCAGCGCAGGCTTGTCCTTCGGATTATAAAGACCTGATGGTTCGGATGGCTGGTTACAGCGATTATTTCAACGACATGAACGCCGACCTACAACAGGAAGTGATTGAGCGAACTGAAAATAATGGGTTTTCATGAAAACTCCTCTAATCTTCGATATAAAGCGCTACGCGATCAACGACGGTCCGGGAATACGAATTGTGATCTTTCTGAAAGGGTGCAACCTCAACTGTGCATGGTGCCACAATCCCGAAGGCATTTCCTTTGAAAAAGAAAGGATGTATGCTCCAGCTAAATGCATCAAATGCGGAAGCTGTGTGATAGCTTGTACGCAAAAGGCATTGATCCTGACTCCCGAAGGGATTGTTACCGACACCGGACTTTGCAAACTATGCGGTAATTGCGCCGAAGTCTGTCCCACAAAAGCCATCGAACTATCGGGGAAGCCACAAACAATTGCCGGAATAATGGATGAGATCGAAAAAGAGCGGATCTTCTTTGATCATTCAGTTGGCGGCGTAACCTTCTCGGGAGGAGAACCTTTAATGCATTCCGATTTCCTGATCGAACTGCTCGACGAATGTGGCCGGCTGGGTATTCACCGGGCCGTTGACACAGCAGGGTTGGCCAATACTGATCTCCTGCTAGAAGTTGCCAAACGCACCGATCTATTTCTGTACGATCTCAAGATGATAGATTCGGAAAGGCATCGGAAATGGACGGGTGTTCCCAACGAAAAAATCCTCGAAAACCTCAAGGTTCTGGCCGAAAGCGGTGCAAATATCATCATCCGGATTCCGCTGATTGGAAACGTAAACGACGATATCGAAAACATTACTTCAACAGCGCGATTTGTTTCATCACTTTCCGGTCAAAAGAAAGTTGCGAATCTCCTTCCATACCATAAAATTGCCCAAAACAAATACGGGAAATTAGGTCGTCCCGAAGATTTCAGACTCCTTGAAGAGCCAACTTCAGCAGCACAATTGCAGGCGATTGCTATTTTCCGGGAATTTGGAATTGAAGCAACTATCGGGGGATAGCAGTTCAATCACTGCAAACCACCAGTTTAGCCAATATAAATTCAACCAATTAAAATTATTTCAAATATTTTTAATTTATTTGTTGCAACATATATTGTTTTAACTTATATTTGCAGCGTATTTTAAATATCAATTTGTATGGAAACACAAAAATTATTCACCGAGAGACGTTCAGTCAACTATTTTGATAAAAATAAATCCCTTAGCGAAGAACTGTTAAAAAAGATCATTAACATGGCGGTTTTAGCGCCGTCGGCCTTCAATCTTCAACCATGGAGAATTATCGCTGCCAAAACAGATTCAGGCAAACAACGACTTTTCGAACTTGCGAATAAGCAGGAAAAAGTTTTAGATGCCCCGGTAACATTAATTATTATTGGTGATAAAAATGGCTTTGACGATACCAATCCTGTTTGGGATGAAATGCTTCAGAGTGTTGGAGGTAATGCAGGAATGGTTGCCGGGGCCAAGGGAGCCGCAGCCTATCTATATGGTTCATCAGAAGAAAGAAAAATCAAATTTGCCGAAAGCAATGCCGGACTACTTGCGTGTTCGCTCATGATTGCGGCCCAGGATTTTGGAGTTGATTCTCATCCAATGAGCGGAATCGATTTCGATGGCATTCAAAAAGAATTTGGACTAAAAGAAAGCGAAACGGTTGTAATGCTTATTTGCCTTGGATATTTCGATTCGTCAAAACATTCCCATCCACGCAGGCCACGTCGCTTATTCGAAGAAATTGCAACTATTGTATAATAAATTAAAAATAAGACCATGAACACAGAAATATCTAAAACAAGTAAAATTGCGGCATGGGTGATTGCCGGATTATTGACCGCACTCTATTTATTTAGTGCATCGGGTAAATTATTTCTACACCCCGAACAGATGGAACAGATGAAATTAGGTGACTGGCGGATTATCATTGCCATAGGTGAAATTACATCTGCCTTATTGTTCCTGTTCCCTAAAACTAACAAATACGGCACTTTATTGCTTAGCTCGTATATGGGCGGAGCAATTATTATTCACATGACCAGCGGGATAAGTATCGGAATGCCAACTGTAGTATTAATCTTAGTTTGGGTTGTTGCATACTTGAGAAACCCCGAACTTTTCAAACTGAAATAACAATGAAAACAAAAAATATTGAAATCGTACTTTCGCCACCGGAACCCCACTATGTTGGAGATGGTTTCAGGGTTCACAATTTTATCCCAGGCGGTTACCGTGCGGATATGGAGCGCATGAATCCCTTTATAATGCTCGATTACGGCGCGAAATTCTATTTTCCCCCTTCAGATCATCCATTGGGTGTAGGAGTGCATCCGCACAGGGGTTTTGAAACAGTTACGATTGCCTATAAGGGGAGTGTGGCGCATCACGACAGTGCGGGTAACAGCGGCGTAATTGGTGAAGGTGATGTGCAGTGGATGACCGCCGCCTCGGGAATCTTACACAAGGAGTACCACGAAAAGGAGTTCAGCAGAAATGGAGGGGAAATGCAAATGGTTCAGCTTTGGGTAAACCTTCCTGCTAAATTTAAAATGTCTTTGCCAAAATACCAGGGTATTACCAACGATCAAATCAGGAAATATGTTCTGGATGATGACAGTGGAATCGTTGAAGTAATTGCGGGCGAATATAAAAATGTGAAAGGCAGTGCGACGACATTTTCTCCAATCCACCTGCTCAATGTTAAGCTTAATAAAAACGGCAAAGCTGACTTTTCGTTTCCAGCTCAGTATAGCACCGCATTGCTTGTTATAGAAGGAAATATAACCATCAACGGAACTGAGGAAGTTTCTATTGATAACTTTGCCCTGTTTCAAAATGAAGGAGAAACGTTTAATTTGCAAACGAATGAAGGAGCCATTGTTTTGGTGATGAGCGGCGAAAAAATCAATGAACCCATTGCTGCACACGGACCGTTTGTGATGAATACAAGACAGGAAATACTTCAGGCATTTGAAGATTACAACAAAGGCAAATTCGGGTTTCTGAACGATTGATATTGCATTGGTTCAATATTAAAATATAAAAATATGTCTATTGAAGAAGAATTAAAAGGTCATTTTCGGAACGATTATCACAAGGGATTGATAAATCTGACTTATACTGCAAAGCAACTAAGTTATGAATTTTTTCAATCGTTGAAAAAGTATGGACTTGCAGAACAACAGTACAACGTTTTGCGGATTCTGCGTGGTTTTCGTTCCGAAGCACCTCTTTCGATTGGTTTTATTAAAGAGCGGATGCTTGACAAAGATTCGGATGTAAGCCGGATTATTGACCGGCTTTTTGAAAAAGGATTACTTAACAGAACGGAGAATCCCAATGACAGGCGTCAAAAATCTGTTGAAATTACCGAATCGGGATTGGCGCTTCTCGATAATATGTTTGGCTGCGAACAGAAAGCAGACACCTTGCTGAATAATTTAACGCCGGAAGAAATTAATGAGTTGAACCGCCTTCTGGATAAAATCAGGGAAAGGGAATAGAACTCTTTGCACAATAACTCTTAAGACAGGCAATTATTTTGTCCTGTCTTTTGTGATTTTCCAGACCGTTGTGCGAATAATAAAGCAGACAAAAAGTTGAACACTTAATTATTATTCAAATGGAAAACAAAGAAATTAAAATGGGAACAATCGTCGCAGCGGCATTAACAATTCTTACAACCGGATAAGGATGAATTCAACCGATAAACCGAAACTATTCCTTTCTGTTATTGAATCGTACAAAGGCATTCTCTTTAAAGTTGCAAACTCCTATTGCAAGGACAGAGAAGATCGGAAAGACCTTGTTCAGGAAATAGTTGTGCAATTGTGGAAATCGTTTGAGCGCTTCAACGACCAATACAAATATTCCACCTGGATCTACCGCATCGCATTGAATGTCGCGATCTCTTTTTACAGGAAGGAAAATCGCAGAAAGCAAGTTTCAAATCCGTTAACCGACGGAATTCTGAATTTTGCAGATACAAATGTGATCAGCGAAACAGACGAAAATATCGGGCTGTTGCAGCAATTCATTGCTGAATTAAGAGAGTTGGACAAAGCCTTGATGTTGCTTTATCTCGAAGAAAAGAGCCACAAGGAAATTGCCGAAATCATTGGAATTTCGGAATCCAATGTGGCAACCAAAATTGGAAGAATCAAGATCCTTTTAAAACAAAAATTTTCATCCCGGTAACTGCCGGAATAAACTGAATACAAATGGAAGACACAGAAATTATCAATCTTTGGAAATCATACGACAAAAAACTGGAAGAAAACCTGCGATTCAACAAGAAGAATGCAGAAGACATCACAAGGATAAAGGTGCAATCATTCCTGTCATCAATGAAACCGATGAAAATCTTCATCATTTTAGCAGGAATCATTTGGGTTGGCTTTGTGGATACGTTGATTATTAATTTATTTCACGTTGCGAGTCCGTTTTTCCTGGTTTCAGCCGGAATCCATGTATTGCTTAACAAAGTGGCGATTGTAATCTATTTCTACCAGCTTATTCTAATTTACCAGGTCGATATCAGTGAACCAGTAATGGCAACACAGGAGAAACTGGTCCGGTTGAGATCAACAACACTTTGGATTTCACGCCTCCTTTTTCTTCAGCTTCCGGTCTGGACCACCTTTTGGTGGAATGAAGTTATGTTTCAAGAATGGACTGTTTTTCAATGGATAATATCGGGAAGTGTAACACTTGCATTTGCTTTTGCAGCAATTTGGCTATTCTTTAATATCAAGTTCGAGAACCGGGATAAAAAATGGTTTCGCCTTCTGTTTACTGGTATAGAATGGAATCCCCTGGTAAAGTCTATGGAACTTCTGAGCCAGATTGATGAATACAAATCTGAAAATATAACCTCTGGCGAAAATGAGGGCTCATAGCAGCGAGAGACAACTGCTAATGACTTTTCACTCGTTAAATCAAATATTTGAGTTTCGTATAAACGCTAATGCGAAAAATTCCGATCTTCGCAGGCTGTAAAATGTCGTGAAAATTCGATGAGTCGCTTCAATATCTGATTGCGATGATAAAAACCAGTCAGTAATGATCGAGACTTTTTTAACCGCCGGAGCTGTTTTATTGAGAATTTTTTCCAATCCATTTGGGAACGTCTTTCAAAAACAGCTCACAAAAGACAATCACCCATTACTGATCAATTTCCTGACTTACCTGTTGTTGTCCTTCTTTTGCCTTTTTCTTATTGCAAATGTACAATGGCAAGAGCTGCCACAGCAATTTTGGATTTATTCGATTCTGTGCGGGATTGCCGGTGCTTTGGGAAACGGTTTTCTGGTGAAGGCTCTGCAAAAAGGTGACCTCTCGATACTCGGTCCTATCAATTCTTACAAGTCAGTAATTGGACTTGTTACTGCAATTTTTCTGTTGCATGAAATACCAAATCTCTGGGGAATTATGGGCATCGCATTCATAATTTATGGAAGCTATTTTGTGCTCGATACGACCAAAGAGCGGTTCTCGTGGGCTTTACTGAAGAAAAGTGAAATACAATACCGGATCGGTGCAATGATACTTTCAGCGATTGAGGCCGTATTTATAAAGAAAATAATTCTTTCTTCGTCTGTTACGCTGGCTTTTGTGAGCTGGTGCTGGTTTGGTGCGCTGTTTTCATTTTTTCTTTTATTTATATACCGGCTCGATCTGAAAAAGGAAATAAGGAAAGTAGACCGCTCAAACGTAAAGAAATATTTCTTTCTGATCGTCTGCGTTGGAACGATGCAACTTACAACCAATTACACCTTCGATCATATGCCGGTTGGATATGCCTTGTCACTCTTTCAACTTTCTACGATTGTCAGCGTACTGCTTGGACAACGTCTTTTCCAGGAAAAAGATATCCGAAAAAAGCTAATCGGTACAGCTATCATGATAGCTGGTTCAGTTATAATTATACTTTTTAAAGACCTTTAAGAGAATGCTAATAGAAAATATAATTTTTGATTTCGGCGGCGTTTTGGTTGAATGGAATCCAAGATTTCTTTATCGTGAATATTTTCAGGATGAAACCGAAATGGAACACTTCCTTCATTCCGTGTGCACCGATGAGTGGAACCTGGAACAGGACAAGGGGCGGTCATTAGCGGAAGGGACCCATTTATTGCAAAAGAAATTCCCTGAGTTTCATGATTTGATTCAACTTTTCTACGATAGGTGGGAGGCGATGCTTAAAGGTGAGTTCCCTGAAACGGTTGCAATCCTGTATCAATTGAAAGAGAAATACAAGATCTATGGACTTACAAACTGGTCAGCCGAAACAATAGATATTGCTTACGAAAGATTCCCGTTTTTTAAAGTATTCGATGGCATTGTGGTTTCGGGCGAAGAGAAAATGGTAAAACCCGACAAAAAAATCTACAAGTTGCTGCTTGACAGGTACCAGCTAAAAGCAGCGAATACGGTTTTTATCGATGACAATTTAATGAATGTTATAGTTGCCAAAGAGATTGGGTTATATGCAATACGTTATAAAAACCCGGACCAGTTAAAAACAGAACTTTTAGCCATCAATGCGATATAAATATTAGTTTATTGTTCTAATCATAAGGCAATAAGGCTGTTTTCTAATTGCGGAACCAAATTTTGTGGACATCCAACTATGTTTTACGGGTATATAAACATGTATTACGGGTAAACAACTATGTTTTTCGAGTGTATAAGCATGTATTACGGACATGTAAACATACATTACGAGTGTGCAAGCATGTATTGCGGACATGTAAACATACATTGCGTGTGTATAAGCATGTATTGCGGACATGTCAACATACATTACGAGTGTATAAGCATGTATTGCGGATATGTAAACATACATTACGAGTGTGTAAGTATGTATTACGCACATTTAAACATACACTAGAGAGTGTAAATCAAATTGTGTAAACAGGTAGAGAGTGTAAATCAAATTGTGTAAACAGGTATTTCTATAGTCGAGAGTGTAAATCAAATTGTGTAAACAGGTATTTCTATAGTCTGCACCTATTTTCAAAGATAATTAAATATTGATTAAGAATCAGCCCCCATTGTTTGATTGGACGAGTCCAGGCATCTTCTATGTT